>Ga0209345_10000389_pt1 | contig 56886 bp, 61 predicted proteins | sample Cruoilmetagenom7_FD_187294 | JGI IMG/M metagenome (GOLD analysis project Ga0209345, IMG submission 187294) | Oil polluted marine microbial communities from Coal Oil Point, Santa Barbara, California, USA - Sample 7 (SPAdes) (version 2) | ecosystem: Environmental > Aquatic > Marine > Oil seeps ... | reverse complement strand
CTTTAGAACCCATATTGACCCGGTTATTCAGGCAAAAGTATTTTGTGAAACGGTCGGCAATTTTAACAGTTTACCGCCAGTTCTTGATCTTGAGGCTGCAGGATCAAAAGGTGAAAGGCTGAATTACAAGGTGCGTCGGTTTTTAGATGAAACTGAACGGATAACAAATAGACAGCCAATCATATATTCCAGTGGTGGTTTTTGGCGCAGTTATCTGGCATATGAAAAAAGAGCACATACAGATTGGGCGCGTGCCTATCCTCTGTGGATTGCTCAATACACAAACTTATGGCCGACACCCTTATACCCGTGGGCTAGCTGGGAATTTTGGCAGTATTCTGATAAGGGAAAAATTCCAGGTGTTATTACTAATGTGGATCTAAACTGGTTTAATGGATCATTAGAAGAACTTAAACGAAAATATGTTGTTGGTGATAATTCCTACCCTATTAAGGTTGAACCAGATCAAGAAGCACATCAGGAAATTATTGAAATAAGCGCTGAATCAAAATTCCACCCAGCTGAAAAGATACAAAGTATATACAGGGGAGATTTTCAGGAACCGGCTCATCAACGGATAATTATTCAACCTAAAAGAGAAAAAATAATCGGACAAAACCGAAAATCCAATCCGAAGTCAAATAACCACCAAAGAGAAGAAGATTGGATCAGAACGTACTTTCTTCAATAAATTAACCGTTTAATTGAAGAAGATTTATTCAGTGGGTTGCGTGGAAATCATATCCATATCCCTAAGGATATACGATTTCTGCAAACCACACCAACATACGTAGAATTTTTCTGGATATGTATCAAGAAAAATGAATTTTTTAGTTAGCCGTTAGTTATGCAACGAATCCGATAAATCACAGAACTGGATGTGATGAATAAGGATTTTCGGTCCTGGTCGCCCCAGGCAAGATTGGATGTTTTTTCAGGAAGAAAAATTCGCCCTAGAAGATTGGCGTTTTTATCAAAAACCCAAATGCCGCCAGGTCCAGTGCTGAATAAATTCCCGTGAATATCAACCTTCATTCCATCTGGTCTACCAACATATTTATCATCCCATAGTTCTGCCCAAACCTGTCCGCCTGTAAAACCCCAATCCTTTGAGATTTCGAAACAGCGTATATGCTGTCGGACGGTGTCGCCAATGAAAAGGTATTTTTCGTCTGGTGAAAGAACTAATCCATTTGGCCGTTCAAATGTATCGGTAATCAGCTCAAGTTGGTTGCTTTGGGGGGGGAGGCGAAAAACTCCTTGAAACGGTAGTTCCTGCTCAGCAGGCCCTCCCATGCCAACACGGAGGCCATAAATCGGGTCTGTGAACAAGACTGAACCATCCTTAGCTGCAATCACATCATTGGGAGAATTCAATTTCATACTCTTGTATGAATTGACAAGAGAGGTAACTTTATTTGTAGTTGTTTCAATAGATATTGATCGGCTCTGGTGTTCACAAGCAACCAGATTTCCATGTGGGTCAAATGTCAGCCCATTAGAAAAATGACTCGGAGATCTATATTTTGAAACTCCATGTTCAACAGACCAGGAAAGTATTTTATTTGATGGAATGTCCGAAAATAATAATCGATTGTTAACGTGATCCCAAATCGGCCCTTCAGTAAATGAAAATCCATCTGCGATAATTTCAATGGATGCTTTAGGGTCAATGAGATTGGAAAACTCATTTCTTATTTGCTCAATTTTCACGACCGCAACCCTTTTTTTTCGTTTTTATATTCACGCATCAAGTTTTGTTTCAATGTCCATAAATTATCGGTTAAGGAGACATGATAATGGTGCGGATTCATCAACCGTTTTACTCCTGGATATAACTTTTCGAGGTCCTTCTGCCTAAGATCGCGAATTTTATTGAGAGAAGGAGAAACGTATTTAATAACTCCTCGAGTGATTACTTCAACAGTTAAAGGTTCGATTTTCGAAAGATCATCTGCTCTTAATACACTATGCTTTAGAGTGTCCGTTGGGTGGTGAAGATGTAGAGATGACTTCTGGAGCAAATCTTCATCTGAGGTACTCATCACATCTGCAATTGCTTTATCTCGTTTGTCATAAATACGCCAAAGTTTTTTATAACCTGGATTGAGTGTTTTTTCAGGATTTTCTGAAATCTTCATTGCGGGAACCCAATGAGAATTTTTCCGAATTGCGACCAGTTTATAAACCCCGTCTAAAGCTGGATCAATACTGGATGTGATCATCCGTGTTCCGACACCGTATGCTAGCCGTTTAATTAATTTATCAGGATCAACGCCATATCTTCCAGATTCTTCTTTTATTTGCGTGATGATTTGCCAAATAACCAATTCATCCATTTGGTTTGAAAGAACAATTGTTGTCTCAGGGAAACCAGCACTATTCAGCATTCGAGCAGCCTGGATGCTCAAATAAGCAAGGTCACCCGAATCAAGGCGTATGCCAACGGGACGGTGGCCTTTCTTTTTAAGGTTTTCAAATACCTTGATTGCATTTGGTATTCCGCTTTCTAAAGTGTCAAAAGTATCTACCAACAAAATGCAATTGTCTGGATATGAGTCTGCGTACGCTTGAAATGCATCTAATTCTGAGCCTCCTAAGGCAACGATTGCCTGGATCATGCTGTGTGCATGCGTGCCGCTGGGTGAAAATCCAAGTACCGCGGATGCGCCAACATTTGATGAACCAGCAGCACCTCCGATGATAGCGGCACGAGTACCAGCGCTTGCAGCTCTATCCTGAGCTCGGCGCAACCCAAATTCAAGCATCATTTGTCCCATACCAGCTTCATATATGCGGGCGGCTTTAGTGGCAATCAGGGTTTGATAATTGAGGTGGTTAAGGAGAGAGGATTCGATAAGTTGTGAGAATAATAATGGACCTTCAACCATCGCTAATGGTAGATAAGGATGAACAACCTTGCCTTCGGGAATTGCCTTCAAGGTTACTCCTGTGATAACGGATTTACCTTGTAAATAAGCAAGAAAATCCTTTCCAAATAAAGGGCTTCCCTTAGTGTCCAGCAAGCTTTCTAGATAGGCTATGGATCTATCATCAAAAAACGAATTCCGCATCCAATCAAGGAGCCAATCCAAACCCGCGTTAATACAATAACCGGCCTGGTGCAGCCCATAATCAGGATAACTGCGGAAGAAATAGTCAAATTGTGCGGTTTTTTCATGGATACCCAATCGATAATAAACCTGTGCCATCGTTAATTGATACAGATCGGTGAATAGAATACCTTCCGCTAAATTCCTTTGATCATTATTCATGAGGTCTCCCATATAGATTACCTTGATTATTATATTATCTGTGTTAGATAATTGTAAAAAACCTAAAAAGACTTTCTTGAGATAAAATAATTAATCATGAAGGAATCTTCTAGCCTCCCTAAAGTGATTGGATTATACGGATTTTCAGACAGTGGTAAAACCTCACTTATTTTCAGATTAATACAATCTCTTGAAAAAGCTGGATTCTCAGCTGCTGTTATTAAGTGTACTGATAAAAGCATCAGTTCTGAACCTGGAGAAAAGGATACGAGCGGGTTCAGAGCAGCAGGTGCGAAGATGACTTCTTTTTCGTCAACCAGCGAAACTAACTTTGTACTTCCAATAATTATGCCATTATCTCAAATAATTAAGCATATCCAGATATTCGTGGAAGTTGATATCATCCTGGTTGAAGGTGCGCACGACCCTGAGATCCAAAAGGTAAGATTAGGTGATATCGCCGAGAGAGAGAACACAATATATACATACGAGGGTGATTTTGACACTTTGCTTGAACAGATATTATTACTCATAAGGAGGTAGGAATATGGAGAAAATTGAAATAGAGGTAAATGGTGAGTCGATTGAATTATCAGGATTCCCTGCCAAAATAATTATGAACGCCATCATTGGCATGTTGAAATCACTGCGCGGTATTGATGAAATTGAAAATGCGGTAATTCGATTAGGAAAGGATACTGAATAGTTTCTTAAGTGGGCGGAACAGGGCTCGAACCTGCGACCTCATCTGTGTAAGAGATGCGCTCTAACCAACTGAGCTACCCGCCCATGCGCATTATTATAACTGGAAATAAATAAAAAGTGAGTTAAATGCAAATCATTCGTTATTCGCAACACAACCAAGAGTCCCAATATGGGTGGATATTCGATGATAAAGTGGGCCCCCTTAGCGGACCGCCTTTTGGCCCTTACAGGCGGATGGATGCGGTTGTGCCCTTGTCTAATGTGAAGTTACATGCACCCGTAATGCCAGGAAAGATCATCGCAATAGGGCGTAATTATCCAGAACATGCAAAAGAACATGATGTGGAAATTCCAGATACACCGCTCATTTTTCTTAAACCGCCATCTTCAATAATTGGATTTGGAGATCAGATTCTTCTTCCTCCTCAGTCTAAGAAAGTTGAATATGAAGCAGAATTGGCTGTTGTGATAGGCAGGGGTGGAAGATGGATTGATATCCGTGAAATAGAAGATTTTATTCTAGGATATACCATTGCAAATGACGTAACCGCGCGGGATTTGCAACGCAGTGATGAGCAGTGGACTCGGGCAAAAGGATTTGATACTTTTTGCCCGCTTGGCCCCTGGATTGAGACGGAACTGGATGTGACGGATGTGCTTATCACCACGCGTGTTAATGATGAGCTTCGACAGATGGCATCAACGAGAGAAATGGTTTTCAATATTCCACAACTTGTGGTTTATATTTCATCGATTATGACACTAAACTCTGGTGACCTTATCCTAACAGGAACGCCAGCTGGTGTAGGAAAACTGGAAGATGGTGACAGGATAGAAATCGAGATTGAAGGCATTGGAATATTGAAAAATACAGTCGCGAAAGATCTACATCAGGGATAATTGGTATTTTTGAGAAATACCCAAATGGTATAATTTAAAAATGTGAAATAATGTGAAAAAGGAGCTTTGGTATGTCAGGTCATTCAAAATGGTCTACCATCAAACGTAAGAAAGGAGCAGCTGACGCAAAGCGAGGCCAATTGTTCACGCGTTTGGCAAGGGAGATTGCGATTACGGCACGCGAAGGAGGGGGCGATCTAGACTCCAATTTCAAGTTGCGATTGTCGGTAGATCGCGCAAGAAAAGTGAACATGCCAAAAGATAATATCGAGCGTGCGATTAAACGGGGAACAGGGGAGGACAAGAGCGGGGGGGAGATTGAGCGGATAACTTACGAGGGATATGCCTCAAATGGTATTGCAGTAATGATCGATTGCCTAACAGAGAACCGCAACCGTACAGTAGCTGAACTTCGCCATGAGCTAACTCATGGCGGTGGAAACATGGCGGAAGTGGGAGCTGTTTCCTGGCAGTTCAAACACATAGCATATTTTGCGATAAGCGCGGCGGGAAAGGATTTTGATAAGATTTTTGAATTGGCTGTTGAGAGCGGGGCCGATGACATTACATCTGATGAAGAAACAATTGAAATCTTTGCTCCTGTTGATGCTTTTAAAATCATAAGTGATAACTTGAAATCAGCTGGAATAGAGGTCGTTGAGGCTGACCTTCAATATCTTCCAAAGCAAGAAATAACATTAGAAACTGATAAAACAGTAAAAGTTATGCGGATCATTGAAGAGTTGGAAGGATTGGATGATGTCCAGGCCGTTTTTTCTAATATGAATATCAGTGAGGAAGCTTTAAAGGAGCTTGAGGAAGCATAAATAATGGCTGTGATCGGAATTGATCCTGGCACAGCTTTGACCGGGTATGGAATTGTTGAAGAATTGCAGAACCAGTCTTTACACGTAGTTGATTTTGGAGTGATCCGGACTGATTCAAGCGATAAACCAGAAATTAGATTAAAAAATATATTTTCTCAATTAAACGAGATACTTTCTCTTTACAAACCCGAAACTGGTGCTGTTGAGAAACTTTTCTTTCAAAGGAACACTCGCACAGCAATGTCGGTTGGGCAGGCTCGTGGTGTGGCGATATTATCTCTTGCGGAAGCTGGACTTTCAATATGTGAATATGGGCCTGTTGAAATTAAGCAGGCAGTTGTTGGATATGGTAGAGCCTCAAAAAGCCAGGTTCAGCAAATGGTTAAAATGCTTTTAAATTTGAATGAAATTCCTAAACCTGATGATGCGGCTGATGCGCTAGCGGTTGCTATTTGCCACATTCACAGCCGAAAAATGCTTGCGGTGCAGCAGGATTGTATATCGTGAAAATTATTTCAAGTACAAGCAATCAATATATTAAATCAATCCGGAAGCTGAGCAGCAGAAAAGAACGTGATAGATCTGGCAAGTTTTACATTGAAGGTATACGCTTGATTGGTGAAGCATTGAGGACGGATTTTCCAATTGAAAGTATTCTGTTTAGTTCTGATCTTCTAACATCAGGTTTTGGGAAGAATGCGATCGAGGAGGGGGAGAAAAAAGGAGTGGATATCATTGAGGTAACCAAGGATGTTTTTCTATCATTTGCATTAAAAGATGGACCTCAGGGGCTTGCGGCAGTTGGCATTCAGAAATTAGTTAACATAGAAGAACTACACAATCTAAAAGGACTGTGGATTGTTTTGGATAACGTGCAGGATCCTGGTAACCTTGGAACAATAATGCGCTCGTTAGATGGAGCAGGAGGAAAGGGCCTGGTATTACTTGGAACTACTACGGATGCCTACCACCCGACGTCTGTTCGTTCCAGCACAGGGGCTTTATTTTCCCTTAAGATTGCAAAAATGAGCCTGATGAATTTTAGCGAATGGATTTCAAAGGAAAATATGCCTATAATTGGGACAATATGTGGAGAGGCAGTAAATTATAAAAAATATGATTTCCCTCAGGATATGATTTTGTTAATGGGAAGTGAACAAAAAGGCTTAGGGAAAGAACTTCTTGAAATGTGTGAAGGTTTAGTCAATATTCCCTTAAAGGGAAGCGTGGATTCATTGAATCTTGCGTGTGCCGCATCAGTTGTTTTATTTGAAATATATGCGAAAAGACAAACTAGATGATAGAAATTATTAGAGGTAAAGTAGTTGGAAAAGGAGAGTTGTATTTGATTCTCCAAAATGACGGAATTGGCTTGAAGGTGTGGACACCTGTCTCTGTATCATCATCAATTGATGTTGGGGAGATCGCACAATTATTTACCGACCTTGTGTTACGGGAAAATGACATCAATTTATATGGGTTTATGGATGTAAAAGCTCGCGATATGTTTCGCAGTTTGATTAAGGTAAACGGTGTTGGCCCAAAAGCTGCTTTGTCAGTACTTTCTTTCCACAGTGTTCTAAACATTTATCAGGCGGTGCATCTAAAGGATTTTCAGCAATTTGTGCGTGTACCAGGAATTGGCAACAAAACTGCTCAGAAAATAATCTTGTACCTTCAAGATAAAATAGAGCCTATGCTTGATGGGATGCAATTTGATCAAGACGGGAATATTGATTCAGAATTGATTGAGGCTTTGGTAGGTTTAGGGTACAGTGTTGTTGAAGCTCAGGCCAGTATGCAATCAATCCCGAAAGATTGTCCTGATGAATTGGAAGAAAAACTGCGGATAGCGTTGAAATATTTCTCAAATTAATTCAAATACACGATCTTTATGTTAAAATCTTGAAGTTGTTATCCAGAAGGATCATTATTACATGGCAAGTTTCACGCGAGAATTAGGAATAGATCTAGGCACAAATTTCACTGTGATTACTGAAGGTCAAGATATCATGCTGCATCAACCTACCACGGTTGCTATTTTGATAGATGAGTGGAAGATGATCGAGTGGGGACAGGCAGCAAAAGATATGTTAGGTCGCGTTCCTGAAGATATCGAGGTTATTAGTCCAATTCAACATGGCGTAATTGCTGAATATGAGATCACTGAAAATTTATTAAGGTACCTGGTTCAGAAGATCTGTGGTCCTATGGTTCTATTCAGGCCAAAATTAATGATTACCGTTCCATGCAATATTACAAGTGTTGAAAGCCGGGCAGTTCATGAGGCAGGAATAGGTGCTGGGAGCAGAGAGGTTTACCTTATTCAACAGCCACTTGCCGCAGCTCTTGGTATTGATCTACCAATTTCTCCGCCCTCAGGCAATATGGTAATTTGCCTTGGAGGCGGTACAAACCAGGCGGCAGTATTAACAATGAATAGTATCATCTCCTCAGAACTAGATCGAACTGGTGGGCAGCAAATGGATGATGACATCATTAGCTATACTCGTAAGCATTACGGCGTAATTCTAAGTAGATCGACAGCTGAAATTGTTAAAATGCGAGTGGGGGCTGCTGTTAGTGAAGAAGATGGGCTTACTCTTGAAGTTCAGGGACAAGATCAGGTGAGCGGTTTACCTCGTTCTGTGACTATTAAAACTGAAGATATTGTTGATGCGCTGCAAGACAGTTTGCAGGATATCGTAAAAATGGTCAAACGTGTACTAGAAAATACACCACCTGAATTAGTATCTGATATCATGGATCGCGGAGTGGCGCTTTGCGGTGGCGGAACTCAATTAAGAGGTATAGATAGATATCTAACAGGTAAATTAGGCATTCCAGCATATCTGGTTGACAATCCCACCACATGTACCGCAGAGGGAGCAGCAAAAGCCCTGACAATGCTTGACGAACTAAAAAGAGCGATCAAGCAATAAAAAACCTGTGAAATGAAACTCTTGTATTCAGTGGTTTTATTTTAGCGCCTTCGTCTTCCCCCAAAAAATAGAAGCACATAGTAAAGTAACGTAGACAATGCTTGGACAGCGCCTGCAACGTACGTGAGAGCTGCCGCATCTAGCACAGCACTTACACCATTCAATTCACTTCCGTATACGATTCCCGATGAAGAAAGAATATTTTTCGCGCGTTTAGAAGCATCAAGTTCCACGGGGATCGTTACTATGGCGAATAGAGACGTCGCCCCAAAAAGAATTAAACCGATTATTGCAAGGTTATCCATCGCAAGAAGCAACCCGCCCATAAAGATGATTGGGCCTAACCAGCTGCCTATCTGGACTGTTGGAACCATTATTGACCGAAGAGATAATGGACCATATTTTTCCTTGTGTTGAATTGCGTGGCCTGCTTCGTGAGAAGCCACACCAGCGGCGGCAATACTGGGCGTTCCATAGACGGATTGGCTGAGACGCAGGACCTTTTTTCGGGGATCATAATGATCACTCAAAGTTCCACGAACCTGCTCAATATGTACATTTTGCAAATTATTTGCATCAAGTACCTTGCGGGCAACTTCTGCCCCAGTCATACCGTTGCTAATTCGAATTTGCGAATATTTTTTATAAGCGCTCTGTACTTTTGATTGCGCGTATAACCCAAGCAGCAGCGCAGGGATGCTGATCAAAAAATACAAACCGTAATTTCCAAAATACATCTTTTCTCCTTGTTTTAATAAACAATACCAATATTATATAGAGGTTATGTTAATTTTATGTAAAATATTTCTTTTACCATATAAGAGATAAAGAGATTAATAAAAACAAAGAATGATACTAAAAAAAGGTTTATTGCATACGGGTTAATCTGGTGAAATAATTTGTAACAATACTGATGAAGTCGTATAATGCAAAACGATAAGGAAAACCCTGCATTTCCTCTCCCTATGATCATATAAACATTGTGTAAAAAGAAGTAGGACAAACTATGACAATTATTAATAATACCGGTGATTGCATAACAAGATGGATACGCTGGATTGCTCGAATTTGGTCCTTCCCAATCATAGCTTACTCTCTAATAATGCTTGCTGGTTATATTTGGAACTGGGTGACATTCGGAAAAGCGGACCCATATGCGGTGGAGGGCTATCCCTTCGTAGAAGTACTCCCTCTAATATTTACGTTTCTAAGTGTACTGGGATTAGGCATCGCCTGGCGTTGGGAGGGATTGGGGGGAGCGATTACTCTTATTTTCAACATTGCAACGTTTTTGTTGCTTCTAATTCAAAGGCCGATCACCCATGAATTCTCTCGCTTAGCGATCCCTTATCTTATATCGACGGTGATTGTCATTCCTGGAATATTATTCATGGTGTGTTGGTGGAGGTCTCAAAAGAGACTAACTCTTCGCAAATGAAACACTCGTTGTATGTATACAAGAAATTTTTTATAAAAACATAAAAAAAAAGAGGTGAGGAAATGGGGTACTTCATTGATTTGAAAAATATAACCATTGACAATTACAAAAATATTTTAGAATCGGCTGATTTGCTTCCGAGTAGAATGATTTTAAAAAAGAATATTGATGATATTTTCAATATTATTAAAATACAGAAGATTGCGAATGTAGATGAATTACGAAGAGTGTTAAAGAATAAAAATAAATTACAAGATTTCTCAAAGAATAGCAGAATGCAAGAAGATTATTTAAAAATACTTATTAGAGAAGTGAATAGTTATCACCAGAATCCGACTAAAATAAATGATTTCCCCGACAATTTTCCGCAAAGTATCCAAAGTTGATATGAAGGTATCCATACGTTACTTTGATGAAAACGACCTGATTTCTTTGCAGATGTGGGCGGAGGAAATCGAGGCAAAAAAGTACATGTCTCGAATTCTCCCTCATAAATCCGATCAATATTTGAAATCTCAAAAAACGTTATTGGTCTGGTATGTAATCCAGGTAGACCATAAGGATGTTGGAACTGTTTGGTTGGAGAAAGCAGCTATTGACGATGAAATTGCTACTCTTGGTATTTTAATTGGCAAGAATATTTTACTAGGACAAGGTATTGGAGAAAAGGCAATTAATTTTGCAATTGAGAAGTCGCGCGATGAAATAAACTTCAAGTCGGTCCACGTTAATGTGAGAATGTCGAACATAAGAGCAATACACTGCTACAAGAAGTGCGGATTTGTGAAAATATTTCAAGGTGTCAAGGTTGTTGAGGGAGTTACAGCAATCCCTTTTGTAACGTTGGAGCTCAAGCTGATATAACCAATAATTAATGAAGAGTAAGTTATTTAATAATTCGTAGCCGAGAGCCAAGGACACTGCGCACTATTCTAATGAGATTAGATATTTGGTATTCCAATCGAGAGCGTTTGATCGGAGTCTTCGCAGGCGTCCCTGGGGAGACTCGAACTCCCGCCTTCGGCTTCGGAGGCCGACACTCTATCCACTGAGCTACAGGGACGTATTTACGATAGATTTTACCATGTGATAATATGTGAATATTTCTTGTGAAATGTTCTATTTATTCGAAAAACAAACGACTTCTCATTGGATTGGGCATAGAAATGAGTTTTTTTAGGTCAATATGTGAAAATTGTGGGCACGATAGGTATGCTTTAAGATGCTTCTTAAAAAAACTGGAGGTTTTTTTTGGACCATAAAAAGCAATCATTAAAAGCCAGTGCGTTTTTACGACATCGATGATCTGCTCGGCGGAAAGAGATGTTTTACTTGTTTCTGAAAATATCCATGGATTTCCAATTGCTGCCCGGCCAATCATCACCCCATCACAGCCAGTTTGTTTGATCATGACCTGAACATCTTTTTTGGAAGTAACATCCCCATTGCCAATTACGGGAATCTGAACAGCCTCTTTAATTTCTCTAATCGCGTTCCAATTTGCTGATTCCTGCCAATTTTGATCTCTGGCGCGTGCATGAACAGCAATCATTGCTGCTCCTGAATCTTCGATAATGCGGGATAGATCTTTGTAGTTGAGAGTTTCTTGATCCCATCCTAACCTTATTTTTGCTGTAATAGGGGTTTCAACATTATCAACAAGTTTTGTAATAATGTTTTTAATAGAATTCGGATTCTTTAATAATCCCGCTCCCGCTCCTCTTCCTGCAACTCTTTTTACGGAACAGCCAAGATTGATGTCAAAAAAGTCCGGCTTTTTCTTGGATAGGATCTGGGCAGCTTTTAGTATTCTGTCAGGATCTTTACCGTATAACTGAAACCCAATTGGTCTTTCGGATTTAGAAAAACAGGTTCTTTTTTCAATATAATCCAAATTCATTGGGACATCAAGCACATTAATGAATTCAGTATATGATAGAGCCGATCCCATGCTTCGACATATCCATCTAAAGGACTGATCGCTAATACCATCCAGGGGAGCAAGGATAAGGTTCCCGTAAACAGGGATTTTTCCGAAAGAAAAAGTAGGCTTCATGTTGATAACTGACGGTAAGTAAACCTATTTTGAGGTATTAATGATATTTGCAATGGCTTTTAAATGCTCTGGTGTAGTACCGCAGCATCCTCCAATAATCCTGGCTCCTGCATCAATCCACGCAGGAATGTTGTTTGCCATTTGCTCTGGCGTTATGTCGTATTTAGGCTTACCAGATTTATCCAGGTAGGGAAGGCCGGCGTTAGGCTTGAACCAGATAGGTAAATCCGTGGCTTTGGAAAGTTCATTGAGAGCATTAATATTATCATCTAAGCTTTTTCCGCAATTGATCCCAATTGCGGAAATTCCTAAACCCTCCATTTCTTTTGCAAAGGAAGAAGGACTAACTCCCATCATCGTTTTTACTCCTCTATCAAAACTGAAAGAACAGACTAATGCGTGATCGCAGGAAGATTTAACACCGCTTATGGCCGCTTTTGCCTCATTAAGATCAAATTGTGTTTCAATTACTATTATGTCAATGCCAGCGGCACATAATGCAGCAGCTTGTCTTGCATAATAAAATTCAGCTTCTCTGATCTCAAGTGATCCAAATGGTTTTAACATTTCCCCTAGCGGTCCTATTGAACCGGCAACGAGAACTTCTGTATTATTGGTTGCTTCTTTTGCTAAGGCAACAGCTGTATGATTCACTTGTTCATACATGTCCTTTAACCCCGATTGTTCCAGTCTAAATTCGGAAGCGCCAAATGTAGAGGTAAGGATTATTTCTGCTCCTGCTTCTATGAAATCAAGATGCAGCTGCTTGATCTTTTCTGGTTTTTCTAGCACCCAGTTTTCTGCAGTTATGCCTTGTTTTAATCCGCGCTGGATTAGGTTTGTGCCTGTTGCCCCATCTGAAATAATTACATTTTTTTTACTTAATAATTCGGAAAGCTCGTGAAAGTTCATTTTTCTAATCCTAATACAAAATAATTTTTATAAAACCTAAAAGAAATCCGCCAAGTATTAGCCATAGCGTATCAACTCTGTATTTTACCGAAAGAAAAAGTGCAACAACAATGACAATGATTGCTGTGAAATCATTAATCGTTGATTTCAATAAGTTGATGATAGCATAAGCGATTAAAGCGACCGCACCCGCAGAAATACCATCTAGAAAAGTTTTTATTGCTGAAATATGATTGATTTTTGGAAGAAATTTTGCTGTAAATAATACAATAACAAAGGATGGCAGGAACATACCAATTGTGGAAATGATAGATCCGGGGAACCCTGCAATAACATAGCCAATAAACGTTGCAGTCGTTGAGATAGGCCCAGGTGTAATCTGGCCAACTGTGATTGCATCAACCACCTGTTGATTTGTTATCCAACTGAAATTCTTGACTAAATCATGTTGAATAAAAGCAAGCAAAATATATGAACTACCAAATAACAGGGAACCTACTTTTAGAAAAAATAATGCCAATTGTGTTAATTTAGACTCGATGATTGGGTCAACATGTAATTGAATATTCTTATAGGATAATGCGCCTATAAATAAAGTCGCAAAATTTGTCTGATTTACTGAATAAAACAATAAACTTAGTAATCCGCTTAGAAACATAATAAAAACTTGATTAATACCGAATAAGGCGGCAATTAAGCTGCTCCCCCCTAGAAAAAGTGAGAAATTTGTCTTATATGCAGTTTTACAGAGGCGAATGAGGGCGGATATTAATATCGATATAACGACCGCGTTAATAATTGAAAAAACACCGTTTACTTTTGGAAGAGATCCAAACTCCATGTATAGAATAGCTAATATCACTGAAAAAATTGTCGCTGGAAGTAAGAAACATATTCCAGCAATTACTAAACCGGGGAAACCAGCCCGAATGTAACCGAGATGTGCAGCCATCTCGGTCGCGTTCGGACCCGGAACAATATTAGTTACAGCCATTATTTCAAGAAAATATTCGCTGGTAACCCATTTTCTCTTACGGACGGCCTCATCTTCCATCATCGCAATCGTAGAAGTGGGACCACCGAATCCGATGGTCCCAAGTTTTAAGAAGAGAGTTGCTATTTCAGTGAATTTAGAATGTTTGCTCACAAAATACTATTGCAATTTGGTGGTTTGCAGTTCCTTAATAATTTTTTCTTGGGTGATTGGAAGGTCACGGAACCAAATTCCAGAAGCATTATGGACAGCATTTACAAGTGCGGGAGCTACACCGTCCACTGAGATTTCCGCTATTGATTTTGCTCCATAAGGGCCTGTGGGTTCATTTGTCTGGACAAAAATAACGTCCATGGGAGGTACATCATCTGCTTTATAGAGTCTATAAGTACCAAATTGGTCATTTGTGATATGTCCACTTTCATCAAAATAGGTGTCTTCAAACATCGTGAAACCTAATGCCTGTGCCATACCGCCTTCTGCCTGCCCTGCGGCAGTTAATGGATTGATAACTCTTCCACAATCTACAATCATCAACAACCGATCGATTTGCATTTCCCCGGTTTTTATATTAAATGTTACTTCCGCAAACTGAGCTCCTGTTGGGGGAGGGCTAACATAACTCATATTAGACTCAGTTGCCATGATCTGGTGTTGATCTAATTGATGCAGGCTGCTGAGAGCGACGTCCTTTAAAGAAACGCTTTTTCCGTCTGGCGCTTTGACCAGTTTATTTTCTAAAAGAAGATCCTGGTAGTTTTTTACTCGAAGCATCTTGGCTGCATGGATGAGAATCATTTCCTTGACCTTATCTGCAGCTTTAACGACTGCTCCGCCACTAATGTAGGTAGTAGAGCTTGCGTAAGCGCCTTTATCAAATGGAGTGAAATCTGTGTCAGATGAATAGACGATAATATCTTCCACCTTGACACCAAGTTTTTCGGCAGCCATTTGGGCAAGTATCGTATCAGAACCAGTTCCAAGGTCGGTGGCACCTATTAGTAAGTTGAAAGAACCATCATCGTTAAGTTTGATAGTGGCTGCTCCCATATCCAAACCTGCAATGCCTGATCCATGAATCATGATCGACATTCCAATGCCGTGGCGTATATCACCGGGTTCATTGGAATAAGCTTTCCGTTTATTGTAATAATCTGTTGCTTTTAATCCTACGGTCACACATTCATCAATCGCAGTTGTTTCCATCGATTGGTCATAACCTTCCCGACCTTCTCCTAACTTGCGGGCTAAGTGCATTAATTCGCCTAATTTCAACCAATTTTTCTTCTTGAATTTGACGACATCTAGTTCAAGTTGCTCTGCAATTTCCTCTATGAGTACTTCAACAGCAAATTGCTCCTGCATAGCTCCATAACCCCTGTATGCGCCAGCTGGAGGTGTGTTTGTATACACCACATCACAAATAAAACGTGAGTTTGGTGCATTGTAAAGAGTTAAACCTTTAAAACCACCCACCATATTTACTGTTAGGGCGTGTGTACCATAAGCGCCAGTGTCACCGATTAATCTTAATTCTGCCGCGGTGATTTGTTCGTTTTTTACTCCCAATTTATATCTTATTATTTGTCGGTGCCGTGATCGCCCACTCGTAAATTCTTGACTGCGTGTGTATTCCATTTTTACCGGACGACCTGTGGCTATTGTTAGATGGCTGCAAAGGTCCTCAAGTAATATTTCTTGTTTTCCACCAAAGCCACCGCCAATTCTTGGTTTTATCACGCGTATCTGTTTGATAGGTAAACCTATTAGTGGGGAAATAATCCTTCGAACATGGAATGGTACCTGAGTGCTTGTGCGAACTACCAGACGGTTATCTTCATCAAAATATGTGATGCAAACGTGTGGTTCCATCTGGGCATGCTGCTGCTTTGGTGTACGATATTCACCCTCATAAACATTATCTGCTTCTTTAAAAGCTTTATCAGGTTCACCAACTTCCGCCTCAAGGTGATGCACAATATTGCGTGAAGCATCATAAATGCCTTCCGTATCTTCTTCATCGTGAATAACAGGAGCGTTTCCGCTCATTGCCAATTCACAGTCCAGCACATGAGGGAGAATTTCATAATCCACAGTAATTAATTGAAGAGCTTTTTCTGCGATTTCCTGAGTTTCAGCGGCAACGATAGCAACACGATCACCAACATGCCGAACTTTAATATCAAGTGATGCCTGGTCATGCGGTAAAGGTTGAGGGAAACTCTGGCCGCCAGTTGCGTATTTAACACGAGGAAGATCTTTGTGTGTAATTACTGCATGAACACCAGGGAGTATTTTTGCTTTGCTAACATCAATATCTTTTATTATGGCATGCGCGTACGGACTGGTTAATAAAGCGCCATAAAGCATTCCGCTGGGTTGGACATCATCGGTGAAAACTGGTTTACCAATTGCTAGTTTTACACCGTCAACCTTTTTAACAGATTTACCTACCTCTGATAACTGTGTCATTCCATTTGGTGTTAATACGAGAGGTAAAAGTGGAGACTTGTTTCCATCTTTACGGTAATATGCTTCTGGAATTTCAATCTCACCAATATTTTTTCCAAACTTTATCTCTGGTGGGGTATAGGGAGGAATATCTTCACCACGCATAACCGCAGAAGCTCGAGTGACAGCATCAACTATTCGCACGTAACCAGTGCATCTGCATAAAACCCCAGAAAGGGCTTTTCGGATATCGGATTCTGAAGGGTTACTGTTTTTTTGGATGAGGCTTTTTGCTGAAAGGATCTGCGCAGGAGTGCAAAAACCGCATTGTATAGCACCTGTTTCAATAAAAGCAGCTTGAAGTGGATGAAGATTATCGGCGGTTCCCATTGATTCAAGTGTTTCAATTGATTTGCCATTGATTGCAGACATTTTTATCAAGCAAGATTGGACAGGCTTATTATTCATTAAAATTGTGCACATTCCACAATCACCTTGTCCGCCACAGCCTGATTTTACGCTCATTAAACCATCTTCTCGAAGGAAAAATAAAAGTGTTTCATCAGGATTCACTTCAACTTTTCGTTCTATCCCATTTAAAGTAAAAATTGTTTCAATTTTGTTTATGTTATGGCTCATTCTTCTCTCCTTAAATTATTTTCATGAGGAATTATGATTGTCATTAGTTGCTTCAATGATTTTACTATACAAAGAAAATTTTTCCGTATAAAGATAAAAAATCCGGTATTAACCGGATTTTAGGCGGGAGCGACGGGGTTCGAACCCGCGATCTCGGCCTTGACAGGGCCGCATGTTAGCCACTACACCACGCCCCCGTGGGTAGGTTAGTTTAACATGGAGTGATTATGTCGTCAAGATAATGAACTAATTTAATCCTGTAAACCAATCTTCATGCAAGCGACTCCATGAGTAAATGTCTTTTTCACCAAACCAAAGAGAGATCTCTTTTTTTGCAGTATCTAATGAATCAGACGCATGAATAAGATTTCGACTAGTAATGATCGCCAGATCGTGTCGAATTGTACCTGGGGCTGCTTCAATTGGATTTGTTGAACCAATGGTTTGGCGGATAGCTTCAACTGCATTGCTGCCTTCCCATACCATTGCGATAAGTGGGGAAGATGTAATGTATTTTATTAAACCAATATAGAATTTTTTGCCTACATGTGCAGCATAGTGTTTTTCTGCAAACTCCTTAGAAACGATCCTCAAGTCTAATGCGATTATTTGTAAACCGCGGTTTTCAAATCTTTTTATTATCTCGCCAATTAATCCTCGTTGTATACCATCTGGTTTGATGAGAACTAAAGTGCGTTGTAAATTTTCCATGGCATTCCTATTAAAATATAAGGTTATGTTGAGCTTCTTCAAGTGTATCGAGAGATTTCTTAATTAGTCCTAACTTCTTGTAAACTTCCACCAATGTAAACCATAAATCTATTTCGGAAGGATTGTTGCGGCAGGCATCTTCCAGATGAATCGCTAATTCTTCGAGTTTGTAATTATTATGCATCACCTTATTTAAGCATTGAATAGCAAACTTTATATATCCTTCCTCGATACTATTGAAAGCCTGCGTCATCAATTCGTCAGGATTTCTAGGAAGAATCATGATCTTCTGTGTATCATCTAAATAATTATTTGCCTTTTGTATATTGATTGTTTCACTTTCTGATTGTTCATTCACCCAGGTGGAAGAAAGATTTAGATCTGAAGAATCTTTGGATGGATATATTGGGAGATCATGGTCTGCCATATCATTTGACTCGAAAATATGAGAATTTGAATTTTCAAGGATCGGATCTTTACAAAAATCATTTGCTGGTACTTTGTCAGTAATAATTGGCTTTTCTGATAAATCTTTATTGTTTTCAATGGTTTTGTCAGATAAGCCATCTTCAAAAACCCACTCGGGTATTATTTTTTCTTCACGTGTGTTTTTTTGAGGCTTACTTAGTGTTTTGCGAAGCTTATCCTTTCTTGTGACCAAGGAAGGAGGTTTTTGTTGATTTATTTCTACAATACTATCTTCAATATCGCTGGGCAATATTACTTCATCGTACGAAGTATTTGATATAGGCGCTCCAATGTCGTTATTTGATACAGCGTCGTTTATTATTGATGTCCAATCTTCAATTTGCTCTGCTGGAAGGGATAAGTCATTGTCACTAGTTGTTTCTTCCCATGCTTTCTCAATATAATCATTGAAGTTTCCTAAGGGATTGTTTGGTTTTTCTCTTTCCTCCACCATGATGGCAATGTCAGGAATATCTTCAACTGATAAGGTGTCTGGTTTTATGAAAGAAAAGTAAGGATCGATTTCTGTCAATCTTGTTTTATATAGTGTCGAATCGTTTATTTTTCCTAAAGGTGTGGTTGATTTATAAAGTACGACAAGAGCTTGTTTGCAGTAAGGAAGTGTGCTTAAAATATCAAGGCAAGTTTCAATTGCCTTGATATTCATGTTGGAGTGAAAAAGCATATTTGCAAGATGTATTTTGAAATCAATTCGATTTGGGCTCTCCTGTATCCCTAAGCGTGCTTCCGCAATCGCCTGTTCAGTCAATTGACTTCGGGAATACATCTTTATAAGAGCACCACGAGTTAGCCGAACTTGATCAGGACCAAATCCATCTTTTGCTTCATGAAGACGCTTGACTTCAGTTTGAAGAGATACGTTAGAGGGTTCTAATTCATATGCGCGCCGCATGCTTTCTAACGATTTTTCTAAATTTCCAAAACTCTCTGCAATAATGCTTGTTCCAATATGAGAAACGAAATCATCTGGCTCCACAAGTAATATCTTTTCAAAAACCGTGTTTGCGTAATCAAATTCTTGTTTTTCAAGAAAAGCTTTTCCTAAGAGCTTGTAGACAGAAATGTTTTTAGGATATTTTTCTAGAAGATATGCCGCACGGGATATAGCTGCATCAGATTGTTGGTCAATTATTAGTTCTTCAATCTTCTTGTAAAACATGCGCAGCGGAATTTTTTGCATAGTAGCCATATCGATATTTATTCTCCCAAATAATCGCGCAATTTGCGTTTAATTGTTGGATGGCGCAAGCGACTAAGTGCTTGTGCCTCAATTTGACGTACACGTTCGCGGGTAACGCCCATTTTCCTGCCAACTTCTTCTAATGTGTAAGCTTGCCCATCTAACAATCCATACCGAAGTTGAAGAATGCGCACCTCTCTTGGTGGAAGAGAATCCATAACTAATTCCAAATGTTCACGTAACAAATTATATGTAGCGGTCTCATCTGGTGCTGGTATTTCATTATCCTCAATAAAATCACCAAGGACAGAGTCATCCTCATTATCAGTTGGGGTTTCTAATGATAGCGGACGCCGTGAAACCTGTATCATGTTTTCGACTTTCTTAGGAAGAACATCTAATGCAATTGCTAATTCTTCAACGGATGGATCACGGCCCAGTTTTTGTGTAAGCTGATGTTGAGTGCGTAATAACTTATTTATTTGATCACCCATATGTACAGGAACTCGAATTGTGCGTCCCTGATCAGCAATTGCACGAGTAACTGCTTGACGAATCCACCATGTTGCATAAGTGCTAAATTTGTGACCTCGCCGATAATCAAACTTTTTTGTTGCTCGAATTAACCCGATATTACCTTCCTGGATAAGATCTAAGAAAGGTACACCGCGGCTCATATACTTTTTTGCAACGCTTATAACTAGCCTTGAATTAGCTGTAACAAGATGTTCTCTAGCATTCCATCCATCCTCAATAAACGATCTAAGCTCGGAGCGTCTTTTATTGTTGATCTTGCCAATGGCAAGTTCTTCCCTTGCCATTCTTCCACGTTCAATCCGCTGCGATAAGTCTACTTCTTCCTCGGCTGTGAGCAAAGGAACACGACTGACTTCTTTGAGATATAAGCCAATCGTATCGTCTGTGTCAATATGTTTGAGATCGTCTGTGGGCGCTTCTTGAGCCTCATCTTCAATTTCTTTTACTTCGTCTGAAGAAAGATCATCTTCTGTTGGCTCGGATGAAAGATCGTCATCTTCAAGATAGGGGATCCCTGCTGCCATTAAAGCAGCGAAGGCCTCTTCCAATTGGCTGACATCCTGCTCTGCTTCTGGAAATAAACGCAGAATATCATCAATTGTGATGTAAGCCTTTTGTCGGCCAAGTTCGATTAATTTTGAGATTGATGAAAATCGAATATTTTCATCTTCATCAATCACATTAATTTTTTTTCTATTCATAAAAAAATAAACGACCTCTTAATAAATTGCAATAATTAAACAATCTATATTAATTAATATTTAGGATACACTTTTTATTAACAAAAATCAATGACTAGTTTGTACGAAAACCAATTACATATATATGGTTTAACGAACAAACATTCAATATACAAAAAACGAAGAGGAATGTCAACCATTAATATTTTATTAATAAATAATTAATAATTGGAAATAGTTATATGTTAAGGAGTACATATTAAGAATATAAAAATAACCGTAATATGAGAAATGGAAAAAACGGTTATGGGGAGGATAGCTGAATATAGATATAATGTGAAACGTTAGTACTTTTTTCTGTATAAGATTATGAATTAGCAAGGGAGCTAAGGTGAAAGCATGAATATTGATTTCTCAACTGCGAATAGAATAATTTTTGGGGCTGGAGAAATATCTTCTTTAAATGAAATAATCGGTGGTCAATATGGAAAAAAAGTACTAATAATAAAGGGTAAAGAATACCCTAATCCGGAGACTCTTTTTTCAATTTGTGAAGATGCCAAAGTGAAATGGGATTATTTCAATGTTGAACATGAGCCTGATATTAAAACAATCAATCAGGCAATCAAGTTAGGCCGGGAAAAAGAGTGTGAATTTGTTATAGGATTTGGCGGAGGATCGGTTATTGATACCGGGAAGGCGACAGCTGCTTTATTGAATAATCAAGGCTCCTTATTGGATTATCTAGAGGTTGTTGGAAAAGGTAAACCTTTAAAGAACCCATCAAAACCCTACATAGCAATACCAACAACTGCTGGGACCGGGAGCGAGGTAACAAGAAATGCTGTGATTTCGGTCCCTGACAGGAAAGCAAAAGTCAGTATGCGAAACGCATATCTACTCCCAGAAGTAGCAATAGTTGATCCTGAATTGACATATGGAGTACCAAGAACAATCACAGCTGTAACGGGAATGGATGCGTTTACTCAGGTAATTGAACCATATGTATCCCGGTACTCCAACTCAATTGTTGATTTATTCTGTAAAGATGCAATACCTAAAGCCGCATCTTACCTGATGAGGGCATGGGAAGATGGGAATGACTACGAAGCGAGAGATAACATTTCCTGGGTTAGTTTGATGGGAGGTTTAGCGCTTGCAAACGCAAAACTAGGTGCTGTCCATGGGCTTGCTGGACCGATTGGAGGGATGTTTCGTGCGCCACACGGGGGAATTTGCGCTGCATTACTCCCATCAGTGATGTTAGTTAATGTGGAAACATTGTCCACTCGAGGAAGTGACTTAGAAAAACTTTCCCGATTTGAAGATATTGCTCGATGGGTAACAGGAAGAGAAAATGCTACGATTAATGAAGGAGTTGAGTGGTTATCATCTTTGTGTAAAAACATGGAGATTCCTCGGTTATCAGAACTTGGTATTAAAAAAGAACACTTCCCAGCAATTATCGAAAAATCGAGAAAATCTAGCAGTATGAAAGGAAACCCAATTCAGCTTACAGACCAAGAAACAGAAAAGATACTGAAATTATCGTATTAAAGAATCTTGTAAACCATTTAATTACTTAAGTAAAAAACCATAAACAAATAATCTTATGTTTTTGTTGGAATAATGTTGTTATGAGAATATGGGTTAAAAGATATTAACTAAATCATGATTTCGATTTAAGTGTGTCGTTGGCTCTGTGGTTTTGAAAAAATAGACTATTTTAGTCGTTAATTATTGAGTTGTAAGATGGCAAACCGTCAATTGGATCAGCAGCCATGACAGCGTTAATGATTGCACTTGAAAATACTTTCGGAGCGAAGGCCGACAGAATATTAATGTCTGATTTTACCTGGCCGGTGGCTAATCCAAAAATAGTGTCTCCGTCAAACATTGTGAAAGCGGGCTGAACAGATAGAGCAATCCCATTTGAAGCCATATCTGCGAAATAATTTACTTCTTCTTTGCTTAAGGCTGCATTTGTCGCAATTACACCAATGATCGTGTTCTGCTTTGCAGCAAAGGAGAGGATTTTTCGTCCCGTGAAGCTTTGCATGATCTCGAGAGTATCTGCGAAATATCCCTCTCCCCCGATTTTAACAGGACCTTTTTTAACAGTACGGGCACCGGATATGATTTCATTTTCCTTGATAATATCTCCAAATGCGTTAACTGCCACTAATGCTCCAATAATTATGCCGTTTGCAATTCGCATGCTTGCTGTTCCAATTCCAGATTTCATTGATTGCTTGTATCCTAGAATTTTTCCTACGGTTGCTCCGGTACCAGCGCCATAATTACCTTGTTTGGGAGGAGAGGAGGAAGTATTAATGCACGCCTCATATCCCATGGCCTTATCAGGGCGGACTGTAAAATCACCTACTGCAAGATCAAACAATATTGCTGATGGGACTATAGGAACTACTGTGGGGCCAGATTTAAATCCGATACCTTTTTCTTCAAGGAACTGCATCACACCTCCCGCGGCATCTAATCCGTATGCAGATCCGCCTGCCAATAATATGCCGTGGACTTTTTGAACCAATCGCATCGGGCGTAGTAGATCTGTCTCGCGTGTACCTGGTGCGCCACCCCGCTGGCTGATTCCACCAATTGCACCATTTTTACAAATAACAACAGTGCACCCTGTTAATGCTTTTCTGTTCTCGGATTGACCAACAAGAATGCCTTTAATATCAGTAATAGAATTATTCATAAAGCATATTATATATAATTTGCATATATAGTAATTATATTTCATATTATAAATTACCCACATCTAATAAGTTATAGGGCAAATAATGAATAACAATAAACAAAAAATAGAACAAACTGAATCAATCGTATTAATCATTTTCGGGGTAACAGGTGATCTTACAAAACGAAAGTTGATTCCAGCTATTTATCAGCTGATCTCGGAAAAGCTTATTTCCAATCCAATTCATATCATTGGGTTTGCTAGGCGTCCGTGGGACAATCAAAAAATGGAAGACACCCTTACCGAAGGGATAAAGGAATATGCACGGGTAAAACCTATTAATAAAAATACAATCATCAATCTTTTTAAAGGGGCAAAATACATCCAATCTTCTTTTGAAAATAAAGAAGGGTTTCAGAAATTAAACGACTTAATAGAAAAGACCGGGTATAAGAAAATCTTGTTTTACTTGGCCACACCTCCCAGTGCATATAAGACAATAATTGAAAACTTATCTGCTTGCAAGCAATATTCGAGGAATAAAAGTTGGGTGCGCATAGTTGTGGAAAAACCATTTGGTACAGACCTTGAATCAGCATTAGATTTGGAAAAATCGCTTCATAATTGTTTTTCGGAACATCAAGTTTATCGGATTGATCATTATCTTGGCAAAGAAACTGTGCAAAATATTCTAGTTTTTCGATTTGCGAATGGAATTTTTGAGCCATTATGGAACAAGCATTATGTAGATCATGTTCAAATAACAGTTGCGGAAACTGTTGGAGTTGGGACAAGGGCAGGGTATTTTGATAAATCAGGTGTTATTCGTGATATGTTTGCTAATCACTTGCTGCAATTATTGACATTAACTGCTATGGAACCACCATATGCCTTTAATGCCTCTTCAGTAAGAGATGAAAAAATGAAAGTATTAAGATCCATAAGATATCTAAATAGTAAAGATGTTATGCATAACACAGTTCGAGGACAGTATGCAGGAAACACACAGGGAAATTTGAAGATAAAGGGCTATTTGGAAGAAGAGCGTGTACGCAATAAATCAACGACTGAAACTTACATGGCAGCTAAGATCTTTATTGATAATTGGAGGTGGGCAAACGTACCTTTTTATCTGCGAAGTGGAAAAATGCTGCCTATACGTGCTACTGAAATAGCCATTCAATTTAAGCAAGTGCCGCTATCATTTTTCAATTGGAAAAATATGGCGGGAGACGCGCCAAATGTTCTTGTCCTGCGTCTTCAACCAGATGAAGGGATTAATCTATTGTTTGGTGCGAAAAAACCTGGTCCGACAAACGAGATTTCCCCTGTAACCATGGATTTTTATTATCAAGAAGCATTTGGTTCAACTCCACCTGAGGCATATGAAAGGCTTCTTCTAGACTGTATCCAAGGAGACCAAACGTTGTTCACTCGAAATGATGAGGTTTTAGAACAATGGAAATATGTATCAGGGATTATAAAAGCTTGGGAAGAAAAACGAACACTGAAATTACCTAAATATCAAGCCGGGACCTGGGGACCTGATAAAGCTCGAGAATTTATTGAAAAAGATGGGCGCGTTTGGAGAGAACCATCATGAGAAATGTCAGATAGGCCTTTTACAATTAGGGCAAACTTGATCGATTTGTGCCAATACATAGCCGCAATTATTGCAGGTTCTAGGCTGCGAATTACCGAGAGGAGCGCCACAAGCTGTGCAGCTCGGTGCGCCGACAGGATTAGCTGTATGGCAGTACTCGCAGACAATTCGCTTTAATCGCTCAGATAATAAATAACCACTACCAATAGTTTTTGCGTTTGAGCTTAAAACACACCAGATATCATCAGTAAGCTGCAAATATTCAAAATCCTGAGCTATATCATCAATCCGGTGTAAAAGGGAAAAAGGATTTTTTATTGCTGCTAATGCAGAGAAACCTAAACTTGCAACGATCCCTAACCACTGTTGTTCTCCAATTGAAACAATAACCCCATCATCAAATTGTTGCAAAGTAACGCCGACGGCAGTTCGTCCACCAGATTGCGCGTGTTTTTTAGATCGTATTTGCACTGCAACTGTATCTTCAGAACCAATTTTTTGGACTTCAAGATTTCCGTGATTAAAGTGAATCACAAGGATTGATGCTAAATCATTAGGAGTAAAATTTCCGTGAAATATTTTTCGTTCCATTTTCTTTGCGTTATAATCCTTTACTCATAAACTAGAAATGATTAATAAAACTAACACACCATTTTTATTTGCATTTATATCACTAATTATATTGTTGTTTGCAGTAGAACCTGTAAGTGCTGTCGGGCTAATAGCACAACAACCAACTGTTGCAATACCCACTGTTACTGGAACACCTGAGGGTGTTACAGCGTCTGTGCGTATAGATCAAGTTGACCCTGTGAATATTAGATCTGGTCCAGGAGTATTTTTTGATATAGTTGGTGTTCTTCTTCCAAGGCAAATTGTTTCAGTATCTGGAAGATCAGCGGGGGGGGATTGGGTGATGATTGATTATCCGGGCGATCCAGGTAATTATGCATGGGTTTATGCCCCGTTTGTATATATATCACCTGGCGAGTTGCCTATTATTGAACCACCCTCAACGCCGACACCTGAAGTAACTCAAACTATCAATCCTACTTTAGCAGCACAATTTATCACCACACCTAACCCTACACGAATGCCAACGTTCACACCAGGAGATCCGCTTGTTATACCGATTTATACTGATACATATGAAGCATCATTCTTAAGGGGTGTCCCGATGGGACTTATGATAATAATTTTGGCTGGGCTTGGTGGACTGCTGGCATTATTCTCTTCTATTCGTTCGCGCTAGAAATAGGTGCTTCCAATAACAGTCCCGGAGTCTTGCTGGCTCGAATCCATCGGCTTACTCTTCTTGAAATCGAATATGCATCAGAGATTTCCGTAATTTTATCTATAATTGAATTTTCTCCTAATTGAATCAATTCATTGACATCAATATCATCAATCATAGTGTATTTATAAACAGATGGATTAATTAATACATCTGGTTTATCCTCTTGTAATCTTAACCATGCAATCATGTTCATCATTAACTCAAGTGATTGTGTGAAAGATTCTAATGCTTTCCCTAATCGCATTTGGTTGAATTGGTGAACCATAAATTGCGGTACAGGTACAAATGAAGGGAACTCATACTTAGGTAATGAAGACCATTTATCCGGAGGGGCAGATAGACTGATCGCTATTACCGGTACGTCGTCTTTTAACCAACGAGCTATGTTAACAGGGATTGGGTTAAGAACTGCACCATCAACAAGGTTTTTATCGTTATGAATGAAGGCAGGGAATATGCCGGGTATGGCAGTTGTGGCTTTGATTGCATCTATTAATTTTCCCGAATTAATTATATATTCTGATCCACTTTTGCTGTCAACGGCTGTTACAGCAAACGGGATCAATAAATCATTAAATGTCTTATTATTTAAATGTTTTTCCAATAATTCATACAATCCACCGAGCCCTAACAAGGAAGGGGCATCATCAATGTTCCGAGAAAAGAGTTTTGCGTAATTTAAAGAACGTGCAAATGATTCAATATCAGCAACTGAATAACCAAATGCATATAGAGAGCCTACAATTCCTCCTACACTTGTACCTGCAATAGCTGATGGTTGGTAACCATACTTCTCAAGTTGTTTTATTACACCTATATGAGCAAATCCTTTCGTTCCTCCGCCACCTAAGGCAAGTGTGATTTTTTTCATTTTCATATTTGCACCAAAATAATGTTTTTATCTAACATATCGTTTACTAAATATTATCAGAAACAATTATGTGTTTAGGAGAATAAATTGATTTATAAATTAAGGCTAAATGTTTACTCAAGGATGTTAAAATTACTATATGAGCAAAAAATTAATTGCGAGAAACAGGAAGGCAAAATTCGAATATTTCCTGCTTGATAATTTTGAAGCAGGTATTATGTTGAAAGGAAGTGAAATCAAATCTATTCGAGCGCGACAGGTAAGTATTGCGGAGGCATATGTTCAAACGAATGGTAGAGAAGCGTGGTTGATCAATGCCCATATAGCGCCTTATGATCCAGCAAGCAGGCAAAATCACGATCCAAAGCGGAAGAGAAAATTGCTCCTCAATAAAAAAGAAATAAGGAAGATCTGGCAGGGGGTTCAACAAAAAGGATTAACAATAATCCCCACGGAAATCTATCTAAGGGATGGTTTGGCTAAGATTAATATTTCACTAGCTAAAGGCAAGAAATTATATGATAAGCGTAGAGAAATCGCTAAAAAAGATATGCAACGTGATATGGATAGGCAATATAAGCAATAAACAAAAGGCGTGAACTTATGATTGAGATCACCGGGAATGACCTGACAATAGAAGATTTGAATAAAATTGCACGATTAGATACTGAAGTTGAACTCAGCAGGTCAGTTTTAGAGCAAATTCAAACTTCTCATGAAAAAATACTACATCTTGTTGAAACCACAAAATCCTTATATGGAATAAATACTGGGTTTGGGATATTCGCCAATAAGAAAATTTCAATAAAGGAAAGTAAAAAATTAAACCGCAATTTGATTTTTAGCCATGCGGTTGGAACAGGTGAACCATTACCTGGCGAAATAGTTAGGGCTGCAATGACAATTCGCATCAATGCGCTAGCAAAAGGTCTCTCTGGAGTTAAATTAGAGATTGTTTCCACGCTTTTAGAGATGCTTAATAAAGGGGTAATTCCTCAAGTTCCTTCAAAAGGGTCTCTGGGTTCTTCGGGGGATCTGTGCCTGCTTGCTCAGCTTGGATTAATATTGTTGCGAGATGAGCTAGATGCTGAAGAGGAATCTGGTGAAGCGCTTTTTCAGGGAAAGTTGTTCTCTGGTAAAAAGGCAATGCAAATGGCTGGAATAAAAAGAATTGAATTCACGCATAAAGATGGGTTGGCGTTAATTAATGGGGCTACCTTTTCGGCGGCCATCGCGGCTCTCTGTATCTCAGATGCACACAAATTATTTAATATCGCTGACGCAGCAGTGGCGTTAAGTATGGAAGCAATGTGTGGAAAGTCGGATGCATTTCACGATGGTATTCAGAAAGCTAGAAATATTAAAGGGCAAATAGAAGCTGCTGCAAATATTCGTAAAATAATTGAGGGAAGTACATTCATCGATAGCTTAGATCAGGTTCAAGATGCTTATTCAATCAGATGTTCTCCACAAGTTCATGGTGCGATTAGGGAAACCGGAAAATTTGTCTGGGAAATTATCACAAATGAGATAAACGCGGCAACTGATAATCCATTGATTATTAATGACAATGAAGTAATTTCGGGTGGCAACTTCCATGGTGAACCCATAGGTTTAGCTGCGGATTTTTTGAGTATAGCGGTGACAGAATTAGGAGCAATATCAGAAAGACGTACTTTCAGATTATTAGATAGGAATCTAAGCAATGGCCTTCCAGCGATGTTAGTTGACACATTGAAAGGAGAAGGGCTTAACTCAGGGGTTATGATTTTGCAATATACTGCTGCTGCATTAGCATTAGAAAATCAAACACTGGCAACACCAGATTCAATAAAATCACTACCTACATCTGCAAACCAGGAAGACCATAATGCAAATGCATTTAATGCGGCAATGAATCTCTGGAAGATTATTAGGAATACCACAAAAATCCTTGCAATTGAGTTATATACTGCTTCCCGCGGCATAGATCTACGAAAAAATATAAATCCTTCCGGAGAAATGGGTGTTGGAACTCAGGAGATTTATAATTTGGTGAGGGATCAGTTTCCTTACCACGCCGATGATATACAGTGGAGAATTGAACTTGAATCTTTTTATAAAATGTTAATTCAAGGAAGCGTTCTGAAAGATAAAATTATATCCATTCTCGATACAAAAAAACAGAAAACAAGGTAATAAAGAACATATGGTAGATAATAAAAATCTGATTAACCGCAGGAAATTTTTAGAAAAAACCCTGATGAGTATAGGGGGAATAGTTTTGATTCCGGCAATTAATCTCAAAACAATAGGATTGGATGAATGGCCAGAAGGTGAGGTTTTAGGAAGAAACACAGTATATCTACCAAGCGCATTACCAATTAGGAGCAAACCAACAGTTAGTGGTCCTGTAGTTCGATATCTCATTGAGGATGAATGTGTAGTTTGGCTGCGAGAGGTAATAGGGGAATCTCCAGCTGGAAGAGCAAGTAAAAAATGGGTAGAGACGCCTGAAGGGTATGTTTATTGTCCTAGTTTACAAAGGGTTGCGAACAGCCCTAATCAACCAATCAATGAATTACCTGTATATGGCGATGAAATTGGAATGTGGGTGGAGGTAACTGTTCCTTATGTGAATTTAGAATTAGCTAATCCTCCAGCTAAAGCACCATGGTTGAATGAGGCTCCCAAAAATCTTTGGAGATTGTATTTTAGCCAGGTGATTTGGGTCGATGAAATTCAAATGGCTTCGGATGGTCGAATATTATATAGGGTCAATGAGAGATACGGTTCGTATGGTGATATCTTTTGGGCAGATGCGGCGGCTTTTAGGATAGTTACGGAAGAAGAAATTGCGCCTATCAATCCAGAAGCAGAGAATAAAAAGGTTGTAGTTAATGTAAACCATCAATCATTATCATGCTTTGAAGGAAATAATGAGGTCTATTTCTGTCGAGTATCAACAGGAAGGAAGTTGGATGAATACGGTAATCCCGTTGAAACGTGGGCGACAAACCCCGGCACACATTGGATTTGGCGTAAATTAGTTTCTTTACACATGAGCGGGGGAGGAACGGGTGCCGGGTGGGACACCATGTCAATTCCCTGGACATCTTTGTTCGTAGGGGAGGGGATTGCTATCCATGCAACCTTCTGGCACAATGATTTTGGAACACCAAAATCACATGGATGCGTAAACACTTTGCCAGAGGATGCAAAATGGATATTTCGCTGGACCACACCTCACGTCCCATATAACATTGGCGATGTAACTAATAATACATATGAGGGAACACGAGTTGAAGTTGTAGAACCATTGTATTAGGTTAATATGCAGAATCAATCCGAACAGTCGTTTAATTTCTTTTCATGGTTCCGCAAAAATTACATGGTTCTTTTAATCATGCTACTGTTTTTTTATTTATTCTTTGCGTTTTCAGCACCTGTATTGATGAAACTTGAATTTTCCAAACCGGGAAAATTTATTTATGTAATTTATAGCAATTTCTGCCATCAATTTGCGCATAGGTCGTGGTTTCTATTCGGTGAACAATTATTTTATCCCTCCTTCATTGATGCAGATAGTGGATTGAGATCTCTGCATGATGTTTTTGGAATATTTCCTGATAATATCCAGAAATCTAGAGAGATAATTGGAAATAAAAGCGCTGGCTATAAGGTCGCAATTTGTCAGCGTGATGTTGCGATTTACAGTGCGATGCTCATTTTCGCTTTAATATTTCAATTTTCACGCAAAAAAATAAAAAAACTTCCATTTTGGCTATGGTTTTTATTTGCGATAATTCCCATTGGAATAGATGGGGTTTGGCAACTAATTTCCTCATCGAACATTTCGATAATAAGTATTTTTTCACATGAGAGCACCCCTGAGATAAGGTCAATCACGGGTATACTGTTTGGGTTTTTTACAAGTTGGTACTTATATCCAGCTATTGAAGAAACATTTGAAGACGAATCTGCTGGAATTATTAAAAAAGTGAAGGATGAAGAGGGATCAGTTGGCATTACATTCAAATAAAGGCATATCATATTACACTTTTTCGATGCTTGATGATTACAACCTCGTTCATGGTGTCTTTATGAGATATGGCGGGATTAGTCCCACACCTTGGGCAAGCTTAAATATGGCGACGTCGGTTGGCGATTCGAAAGAATCAATAATAGAGAATAGAAGAAGAATTACTAACTGTTTGTCACTTAAGGAAGACAGTATTTATGATGTTTGGCAGGTACATAGTAATAGAGTGGTTTTTGCTGATTATCCTAGAAAGGCAGATCAACCGCATGAAAAGGCAGATGCAATTATCACTAATAGTCCCGGTGTTACGATTATGATGCTGTTTGCGGATTGTGTTCCAATTATGATGTATGATCCAAAAAACAATGTCGCTGCAATTACACATGCTGGTTGGCAAGGAACAGTTAATCATATAGTTGGTAAAACCGTGATATCAATGAGAGAAAAATATGCTTGTAACCCAGAAGATATCGTTGCATGCATAGGCCCTTCTATTTGCGTTGATCACTATGAGATAGGAAAAGAAGTTGCTGAAGAAGTCGAACGGTCTTTTGTAAAAACCCATCAAATATTGATTGAGAAAGAAGAAAAGACATACATGGATTTGCAAAATGCAAATCGAATTATTTTACAAAATAATGGAGTAAAAAGAATTAAAAATTCAAATATCTGCACAGCTTGCAATATTAGTGATTGGTATTCCCATCGTGCAGAAAATGGTCAAACAGGGCGGTTTGCAGCAATAATAACGGTATTGTAAAATTATTTTCCATGACAATAAAATTACTGGTTAAGGTTATCCCGAATGCGCGTCAAGATAAAATCTGCGGTTATGTTGATAAAGATATATTAAAAATACGAATTAGGGCAAAACCTGTCGACGGTAAGGCAAATGCATATCTAATAAAATATTTAAGTAAAGAGCTTGATATTCCCAGGAGAAATATTGCGATTATTAAAGGGAAAACTTCTCGAATAAAGGTGTTAGAAATTACAAATATTGGGAAAAATGATTTAATCGAAAAATTGCTAATTTTGTCATGAGGATCCGTAAATGATCCGGCGACAACTTGGGCAAATGAAGAGATTGGATGCCGATCTTGCTTCTTGCCTTTGGCTGGCTGTAAGGCCGGCTCCGCAGGCACCGCAAGTGTTTTCCTGTAATTTTGTAACTGCTAAACCATTTTTTAAATTTCTTAGTGTTTCATACTGATTTAGATTCTCTTCGCTAATTTGAGCAATCATTATTATTTTTTTAGAATTTAATCCCTTGATATTTTCGAGCAAAGTGTTTTTCTCTCCTTGGAGTAGTGATACAAGGGTGGCGAAATTTGATTTAGCGCTTATTAATAATTCCTTTTGAATTTCAAGGTGTTTTTCGGATTGATCCACACATATCATTGCTTCAAGTAAAACCTCTTCTAATTTTTCAATGGATTTTTTCACCGAGGATATCTCCATTTGAAGGTCTTGGAGTTCTTTTGGGTTTTTTACCGAACCATTGTATAAATTTGATTCGCTTTGGGAAATCTTTATTCTCTTTTTTTGAATATCATGGCTGATGGCATTATATTCATTGTTAATTGCTAAAAGTTGTGACTCTGATTTATCGAGATTCTTTTGGGCGTTGATGGTACTTATGTCGTTTTTAATGAGATTATCAATCTCATTAATTCTTTGTTGGGCGACATCTAGACCTTTGTCTATCTCTTGAAGTTGAAAAAGTTGAAATCCAATATTCATAATATAAGGTGAAATAGATAGTAAATATTATTTGTATTATAGCGGAAATATAATGTGTGAATAGATAAATATCAATACTTTCCAAATATAACTGTGGACAGACAATTATTTTTCTAAAAATGATTTATGATTTACATTTCTGAGCAAGAATTATTTACTAATTTATATAAACGAATAATTGAAAATTTCCTAAGGGAATCATATAATACTAAATATATTAATTTTGGAGAAAAAACATGGCGAAATTAGCAAATAAAACAATTTTGGTTGTTGATGACGAAGAACGAATGCTTAGATTCATTCGATTGAATCTTGAGCATGACGGATTTCAGGTTATTGAAGCTGTTAAAGGACATGAGGCATTAGACAAAATGAGAACGGGTATGCCTGATTTGATTCTGCTTGACGTGATGCTTCCAGACCTTGACGGGTTTGAGGTTTTAAAAATGGTTAGGGAAATTAGTAATATTCCGATAATTATGTTGACTGCAAAAGGTGAAGAAGATGATCGAGTTAAAGGATTGGAATTAGGGGCAGACGATTATGTTACAAAACCATTCAGCCCTCGTGAATTAGTTAGCAGGGTTAAGGCAGTGTTACGACGAGTTGAATCAGAAGGAAGTGGTGAAGAAGAAGTAATTGATGTTGATGATTGGCTGAAGATCGATTTTAATCGTCGCGAGATATGGGTTAAAGGGGAATTGGTTAAGCTGCGGCCAACTGAATACCGACTTCTCTACCATCTTGTTCAGAATGCTGGGTGGGTCCTAACCTATGATCAGATACTCTCCAGGGTTTGGGGATATGAATATCGGGATGAGCCGCATTATGTGCGTTTATATATTAATTATCTTCGCCAAAAGCTTGAAAAAGACCCCACTCAACCAAAATATATTTTAACCGAGCGTGGCATTGGTTACAGATTTGTAGATTACAAACGTGAGAAATAACATTGCATAGATGAGCAACATTTTAAACTGAAAATAAAAGTTTTATTAATAATTATGGTTTTCAGAATTTACAAGATAGAATAATTGCATTGAGAAAGCAATTATTATAATATTTTGAGGAGAAGAAAATGAATGAACCTATTCATGTAAGTGATGATACATTTGAAAAAACAGTATTGCAATCAGAAGTTCCTGTAATAGTGGATTTTTGGGCTCCATGGTGCGGACCATGTAAAATGGTTGGGCCAATCTTAGATAAAATCGCGAGAGACTTCGATGGAAAATTGGTTATTGCAAAAGTGAACACTGATGAGAACCAGGAATGGGCTGGAAGGTATGGAGTACAGGGTATTCCAACAATGTTATTTGTTTCTGGTGGAAAGATATTGCATAGACAGGTTGGCGCTGTACCCGAAGGAATTTTACGTGATTCTTTGGAGCAATTTCTCGAAACAGCCAGTGAACAAAAAGTAGAATAATTTATAAATCTAGGTGTTAGGTTTGTTTGTCTAACACCTTTTATATTTAAACTCTTCGAATATTTGCACCAAGGCGTGAAAGTTTCTCATCAATACGCTCATAACCGCGGTCTATTTGCCCAACATTGCTTATTGAAGAAATGCCATCGGCTGATAAGGTTGCCAGAAGAAGCGCCATACCAGCACGAATATCAGGCCCTTCCATCTTCTCGCCAAATAAATGATTTGGGCCCTGAATAATACATCTATGTGGATCACATAATACGATCTGAGCGCCCATTCCGACGAGTTTATCCGTGAAGAACATCCGGCTTGGATACATCCAGTCATGAAAAAGAACGGTTCCTTTTGATTGCGTTGCAATAACAATTGCAATGCTCATTAAGTCAGTGGGGAATGCGGGCCATGGCATCACGCTGATTTCAGGAATTGCATTACCAAGATCTGGTTCAATAATCAAGCGCTGTTCTTGTGGCACAAAAATGTCGTCTTTACCTTTTATTTCCCAATCTACGCCCAGGCGGCGAAATACCAGACGTATCATATCCAAGTTAGCATTACATGCGTTCTTGATCGTAATTGATCCTTTGGAAACAACAGCGGCTCCGATAAAACTTACGACCTCCAGATAATCTGAACCAATTTGGAAATCTCCGCCATGTAAATTGTCAACCCCACTTATATTAAGTGTGTTTGAGCCGATATTCGTAATTTTCGCCCCTAAAGAATTTAAGAAATTACAAAGATCCTGGACATGTGGTTCTGAAGCCGCATTACGAATTATGGTTGTTCCTTTAGCCATAACTGCAGCCATAATTGTGTTTTCAGTTGCTGTTACGCTAGCTTCATCCAAAAGGATGTTTGCTCCTAGTAATTTATCAACATGAAATGAAAAATAACGATTGCATTCTACTTGAGCACCTAATGCTTCCAAAGAAAGAATGTGTGTGTCTACCCTTCTCCGACCAATTACATCTCCACCAGGGGGGGGGAGTTTTATTCTCCCTTCACGTGCTAACATTGGCCCAGCGAGTAAAATGGATGCGCGAATGTCTTTACAAAGATTGGGATCAAGGTTGGCAGGTTGGATTTCTTTTGCCTGTATTTCCCATGTATGTGGATCAATGCAGTGAATAGAGACTCCTAAACTTTCTAACAATGCACGCATAGTTCTGACATCTTTGATGTCTGGTAAATTCCTAAGGGTGATTTTTTCGTCAGTTAATATACAGGCCGCTAGAATTGGAAGAGCTGCGTTCTTATTACCTGATGGAATTACTTCCCCGGATAATGGATGGCCGCCTTCAATTATGAATTTTTCCAAGATGACTCCAATTTATTTTTTTAATTAGTTAATAGGTTTTAGTTACTTTTAATAGTCCTTCGGGTTCATCGCTATCATACCCTTTTTCAATGGCCAATTGGCGAGCAAATAATTGTCCTGGAATGATAGATGTGATTGGTGATAACCATTCAGGGATACCATCGGGAAGTTTGAAAGTTGCTTTGCCGCGCTTAATAATTTCATGATTGTCGGTGATTATAATAAGTTCTGCGCCTAAATTAATCAGTTTACCAGTGAAATCAATAATATGGTTATACATTTTTCCAGAAGGGGCAACAACAAAAATTGGAAAGCCCTGGTATACTGCAGCGATGGGTCCATGGTTAAAATCTGCGGAAGAGTAAGGCACTGATATAACCCGGGTTAATTCCTTGATTTTTAATGATATCTCATATGCGGTAGAGTAATTAAATCCCCTTCCGATGATTACACAATGCTCCATATATCGATAGCGGCATGCCTGATCAATTCTATCGAGCGAGTTATTAAGTGTTTCCGCGATTTTGCCGGGTATTTTATAAAGGTTTTCCAATCTTGATTTATCCTCACTGAGAAAACACGATAACAAAGCAAGGGCAGATAGTGAAGATGTATATGTCTTTGTTGCAGCGATTGCTTTCTCATCACCAACATTCAAGTGAATAATAAAATCAGAAACATTTGCCAATGGAGACGAGTCATCATTAGTAATACACATTGTTGGGCGTCCCTGTTTCTGGGCAGTTTCAAGGACAGAAACAATATCAGGTGATTGCCCAGATTGTGAAATCCCTATGACAAGTGCACGCTCTAAGGATGGTGGGGTTTCGTAAATTGTGAAAAGAGAGGGAGTAGCTAATGCAACTTGTATATTGTTGCATGATCCTAATAAATATTGAGCGTAACGGGCTGCATTATCAGAAGTACCTCTTGCAGCGATTAATACGTAATCAAATTTCCCTTTGAGATTTGAACAGATTTTGTTTACGTGTTCTGCTTCGTTTTTTATAAGATTTGCGACTACATCCGGTTGTTCTAAAATTTCTTTTATCAGAATTTCATTCATAAAAATACTCTACAAAATAACCGATACGATTTGATAATGTGTGTGTTAATAGTAACATCAAACAGATTTATATATTTAAATGTATACTGAGGTTATTATTATAAGGAAAGGTTTGTAAAAAACATGATTACTATAAAGCAAGTTGACACAAGGTCTAAAAAAGAAGTTAATGAATTTGTAATGTTTCCTTTTAAAATATATGAAGATGTGAAGGAGTGGGTACCTCCGATAATTTCAGACATTAAACTTATGTTAAACGAGAATAAACACCCATTTTATGAGCATTCCGAGGCTGAATTTTTCACTGCACGAGATAATGGCAAGATGGTCGGAAGAATCGCTTGCTTAGAAAATAAAAAATTCAATCAATATCATGGCAAAAAGCACGCATCTTTCTATTTATTTGAGTGTGTAGATGACCAATCTGTAGCAAAAGCATTGTTTGATCGAGCATATGAATGGGCTCATGACAGAGGACTTAATGTGGTTATAGGGCCAAAGGGTTTGGCATCGTTTGATGGGTATGGTTTTCTTATTGAAGGGTTTGATAAGAGACAAATGATGACTATGATGAATTATAACCTTCCTAATTACCCTAAATTTGTGGAAGCTCTTGGTTTTACGAAAGTAGTTGATTGGGTTTCTTCATACATTAATATTCCTGATTTTAAAATGCCGGAAAGAGCCAAAATAGTTGCCAAGCGAGTTGAAGAAAGGGGCAAATTTAAGGTTTTGCGTTTCTCGTCGAAGAAAGAATTGAGAAAATGGTCCTGGAAAATAGGGCAGGCTTATAACAATTCTTTTGTCAACAACTGGGAATATTACCCATTATCAGATAATGAAATAAAATTTGTTATGGACAACATCATGGTTGTGGCAGTTCCCGAATTACTAAAAGTGATTACATATAACGATGAAGTTGTGGGATTTTTATTTGCTTTCCCAGATATTTCTGCTGCTCTTCAAAAGTACAAGGGGCAATTATCTCCGATAGCGCTGGTGAGTTATTTAAGGGAATTGAAAAAAACCGATTGGATATCTTTTAATGGAGTTGGAGTATTACCTGAATACCACGGTCGAGGGGGGAATGTTCTTATGTTCTCTGAGATATATAAAACAGCCCACGCAGCTAATTTTTTGCATGGGGAATTAACTCAAATTGCTGAAACGGCTACACAAATGCGAAAAGACCTAGATAATCTCGGAGTGACACCTCACAAAAATCATAGAATATATAGTAAAAATATATAGATAAAAGCGGAGAGAATTTCTCCGCTTTTTTTTATTATAATTAGCAAAACTTTAAACCTTTCATTGGAGAAAATAATGAAGAAGTCTGTGTTCATACTTGTAGTATTATTAATTATTGTATTATCTGGGTGCGGAGGCGGAGGCGAATCTAATGCAGCAAAAACCGCGGAAAATTATATTCTTGCACTTGGCGAAAAGGACAAAACGCAAGTCATTGCCTTGTCTTGCAAAGAATGGGAAGAATCGGCTACTTTAGAGGTGGATGCATTATTGTCAGTTGACGCATCGATTTCCGAGCTTAACTGTGAAATTACCGGGAAAGAAGATACAGATACTTATGTCGTATGCACTGGATCGCTTGATCTTACTTATAATGATGAGATTCGGGCTATTGATCTTTCAAGAAGGACTTACACTTTAAGGCAAGAAGATGGGCAGTGGCGAGTATGCTCTTACAAATAAATCCGCTGCAAAAAAAATAATAAATGAAGAAGCTGTTTAGTAGAGAAAACCTAATTGTGTTTTTTCTTTGCATGCTTATTATTGGGTTAACTATTGTGACAACTGATAATTCTCCTCTCTGGATCTACCAGGGATTTTAAATGAATTTAAACCAGATAATATTCTTTATATCTATTTCTCTATTTTACAGGTTGGTTCTGAAAGAAAAAGGGCTTGAATGGTTTGTGCTGTTAATCAGCATTGGGACGATATTTTGGCTCCAACCAATTTCGACTATAAGAACATTAGATTTCTGGTTTCCGACACTTAGTATCTCTTTAGGGTTGATATCTTGGATAATAATCTCAAAGAAAGAAGAACTTAACTCAAGGGAAAACAATATAACAATTGTTTTTGTTATAAGCTTTATTTTGTTAATTGGATTATCTCGTCTTGTTCCGTTCTTCAGTATTTCTAAATATGTTTCTGCACCAAAACTAATCTTCACCGTTCTTTTTCTGACTATATTATCTTTTGTCATATTTGGATTAAGGTCATTAAGCAAAAAAAAGATATTTAGATGGGGAATTGTAGGCTTATTGTTTATTATTTTCATAATACTAAAAAATGAGTTTTTATCGTACAAACTAAGTATATATTTTCGATATATAAATAAACAATCCGTTAATTTAGCTTTTGCTAAGGAAATTGTCTGGATTGGTTTTTCATATTTTACATTCCGTATGATGCACGCTTTAATCGAAAGTAAAAAAAGAGGGGGGGTAAGCATTTCGCTAAAAGCATATCTTGGTTATTTATTTTATTTCCCTGCATTTTTAGCAGGACCAATTGACAGAATTAATCACTTTCAAGAAGAAATTTTGTCAAACAAGAAACTATTAATTGAAGATCTATTGTATGCTGGGGAACGAATTGCTATCGGATTGTTTCAAAAATTTATTTTAGCAGATTCATTAGCGATAATTTCTATTAATGAAACATTAGCAGTAACAATCACCTCGAAATTCTGGATGTGGTTTGTTGTGATTATTTATGCTTTCCGTATTTATTTTGATTTTAACGGCTATTCACATTTAGCAATAGGCATTTCTAGATTATTAGGAATTCGACTTCCAGAAAATTTTAAAAAACCATTGCTCTCCCCAACGCTAACAATCTTTTGGAACAACTGGCACATTACATTGACGCAATGGTTTCGGGCATATTATTTTAACCCGGCAACTCGATATTTACGAACAAATCACAAATCTATGAATATAAAGTTCATAATGGGGTTCATGCAAATTTCAACGATGATATTGATAGGTCTATGGCATGGTATTAGCTGTAATTTCATTGTCTGGGGAGTATGGAATGGAATTGGATTGTTCGTACAGAATAGAGTAACTGGATTCGTTAAAAAGAAAACAGGGGCCGGTAAACCATTGTGGCAAATATCACCAGCCTATAGAATAGTATCGACAATGATAACTTTTATATATATTTCTCTCGGTTGGGTTTGGTTTGAGTTATCGACTTTGGATGCATCAATGCACGTTTTTAATATTCTATTTGGTAAAAAATGAAAAACGAAACCTACTATTCAAGTATTTCAATAAAACGCATAATTATTAAGACTTTCTTAATTTTGTTTATTATTAATTTCGGATGGATTTTTATATCGAAGTTGTCAATTGGCAATTTGAGTTTGTATAATTCTGTCTTTAATGGACGATCACGACTACCATTTGGGGAGAATACAAAACGGTCCAATAATCTGAGTTTATACAATCTTGATGCGATGTTTGCGTCTCATGAGATAAGTAAAAAACAAATAGATGCCGAGTATTTACATGTAGTGTTGATAGGCGACTCATCGATCTGGGGGTTTCTTCAAGACCCTGAAAATACTCTGTCCGGGTTGTTAAATAATAGATTTCTGAAGATGGGTGAAAAAGTAATCTTCCATAACCTTGGTTATCCAAGTATATCTATATTAAAAGACTTAATGGTTATAGATAGAGCTCTGGAATATGATCCAGACCTATTTATATGGTTCACTACTTTAGAGGCTCTGCCTACAAAAAAACAATTGGAAATACCAATTGTTGGGAATAATCCGCTGATTGTTAATTCGATTATTGAAAAATATGAACTGTCAGAAATAAGCACACTTGAAGTAGATTTGTTTGAATACACATTCTGGAATCAAAGAAGAAATATTTACGACTTGTTGAATTTGCAATTGCTTGGAATACTTTGGAATGCAACGGGCATAGATCAGGAGTATTCTGAAACCTATAATCCTGCTCAAAGGGATTTTCCTGAACCCTTAGAACAATATTATGCAGTTACTCAGGATGATAGTCTGGAAGATTTCATAGCGCTCGGTATAATCAAGAATGGGATTAAGTTTAACAATGGAATAGATTTTATTTTAATTAACGAGCCAATACTTATTAGCGAAGGTATTAATAGCGCTGTTCAATATAATTATTACTATCCCAGGTGGGCGTACGATCAGTACCGGTCAATAATGAAAGAATTTACACATAAGAATGATATTAAGTATTATGATTTGTGGAAAATAATCCCTGAAAGAGAATTCACTAACAGTGCGATTCATCTGTCCGAACATGCTGAAAGATTATTAACAGATGAAGTTGCTTTGATAGTAAAAGATTATATAGAACAAAAAGTAAACAATGACAATGAAGAATAAGAAGACGCCCACTCTAGCTTGTATCGTATTTCTAATAATGTTTTTACCAAGTTGTAACAAATCAACAAGTCGACAAGAATTTAAAGGAACAATAGATGGCGCAAGCATTAAATCTACTGCAACGCGTACACCAGAATTATTAAGTGAGCAAACAAATAAAACATATACACCCCAAGCAACTTTAGATAAATCAACACCGACTCCCGATCTAAGAATTCCACCAGATCAGTGGCAGGATTGGCCTATTGTTCCGGAAGTTACAAACAATGCAATAGCAATCTTTGCGAACGGCACGCATAAAAGAGTTGATTATAAATCTTTTTCGAAAATAGGTGATTGCCAAAATATTAAAGAGGCTTTCTTGGGAATCTATGATCTTGAGGGGAGATATTTTCTTAGGGAGAGTGAAAAAGATTGGCAAGAAACCATCGATAATTTCGCCGGTTATTTTAATAAAGACGGGATGGCTATCGAACAAGGATTAAATGTTGCGGCAGCTTTATCACCTTTGCATGCTGACCCAGATGTCTGCGAACCAAGTGAAAGCCCTTTAAAATGTGAACTCCGCGAGTCCAACCCAAGTTTTGCTTTTATCAGTTTCGAACGTTGGTGGCCCAACGAGACTCCCCCTGATGTATATGAAAAATATATAAGGATCGTTATTCAAACTACAATTGACCACGGAACTGTTCCAATTTTGGTAACCAAAGCGGATAATGTAGAAGGGAATCATCAAATTAATCAAATTATTGTGAATTTAGCATTTGAATTTGATATTCCTCTATATAATTGGTGGAGAGCTGCACAATTATTGCCGCATCGAGGGTTAGATCCTGATCGCAATGATGGTTTTCATATCTCAACAGATGCCTGGGATACACGAAGTTACTATGCTTTGGAAACATTGAACATACTATGGAAAGGATTGAAGAATCGTTAATGGAAAAAAGAGAGATTATTTCAACGTTACAAAGTAGAATAGCTGAAGATATTCTAAACATACCCGAAAAAGTAATCACACCTGATGAGTCCCTCATTTCTAGCGGTCTTATTGATTCGTTCAGTTTAGTAGATTTGTCAATGCTTATTGAAGATGTCTTTGAAGTTAGAATTGATGATACAGAGCTAAATTCAGATGTATTTGATTCACTAGATCAACTTGCTAATCTTATAATATCTCGTGCTAAATAAATGACATTTAACTTTAGCAAGAAATTTCTCAATCAAGTAGATAAACTTCCGGATAAACAAATTCTTAGAATGTTAATAGATGGTGACTATAAACATTTAACATATAAAGATATTTATATGGGAGCATGCAGGTATGAGCGTGAGTTAATCAAAACAGATGTTAATTCGGGTGATGTAGTGATCCTTATTTTGCCGCATGGATTAGACCTAATCTTCGCATATTTTGGTGTGATCCTAAACGGAAGTATTCCTTCAATAATGCCATTTTTAACAGAAAAACTAATTGCTGAGAAGTATCGAGAAGATTTCAAATCGTTGATTGAGATCTCAAAACCCTCAGCATTAATCACATTTCCTGGTTTTAAGGACGAAATAAAGCACCTTGATACTCATAAATCATCATTAGGGGTTGTAATATTTTCTAATGAAACAGGATTAAATCATGGCCTTGATGGAGAATTTCTTAAACATAAAGGTTTGTTGCGCCTTGATAATGAGGTCGCTCTCCTGCAACATTCTTCAGGAACAACTGGATTACAAAAAGGGGTGGCTTTATCCCACAAGGCAATCTTTAATCAATTGGAAAGCTATCAGGCAGCATTAATAATTAACAAGGATGATGTCATCGTAAGCTGGCTTCCCCTATATCATGATATGGGTTTGATAGCAGGATTTCTATTGCCATTGCTGTATGGAATCCCACTTGTATTAATGTCTCCTTTTGATTGGGTAAAAGCACCCCATAAATTGATGCAAGCTATTAGTGAATATAAAGGTACACTATGCTGGCTGCCAAATTTTGCTTATAACTTTTGTGCCAGGAAGATAAGAGACCGTGATTTGACCAATGTTGATCTTTCATCCTTGCGAGCAGTAACCAATTGCTCTGAACCGATGCGGTTATCGAGCCACGAGATGTTTATTAATCGATTTAAACCATATGGATTAAAAGAGAGTGCTCTTGCAACAAGTTACGCAATGGCAGAAAATGTATTTGCGGTAACCCAAGCAGGAATTGATTTACCAATTACGTATGATGAGGTTGATTTAATTTTTCTTCAAGAAAACAAATCGGCAATCCCGGTTAAGGAAGGTTACAGATCGGTTGTTATGGTTTCTGCAGGCAGGCCAATATCTAACGTAGAAGTTAAAATCATTGACTCAACGGGAAATTTTCTTAATGAAAGGCAGATAGGCGAGATTGTAATTCGCAGTAATTGCATGCTGAGCGGGTATTATAACCGTGATGAGATTACAAGGAAATCATTCATCGATGGTTGGTTCAAAACCGGGGATTTCGGGTATATAGCAGATCAGGAAATTTATATAAGTGGGAGAAAAAAAGACTTAATTATTATCGGTGGGAAGAATATATATCCAAAGGATTTAGAAACAATTGCTATGGGAGTTGAAGGGGTTCATCCTGGTCGTGTGGTAGCGTTTGGTGTTTATAATGAATTAAAAGGTACTGAAGATGTTGTTATCATAACTGAAATTGAAGATAAGTTTTTAAACAATAAAAATAAAGTAATTGAAGACATCCGAAAAAAAATAGCTCGTGAATCCGCAATTACCTTACGTACAATCTTGATAGTTGATAAAAAATGGCTGATAAAAACAAGCTCCGGAAAGATTGCTCGCGCACTAAATAAGAAAAAATATATTGAAGAGACAATCTCAAACGTATAAAAAATGTTTCGTGAAATAAATCACTTTTTCGAATATTTAAATACAGATAATGATGGAAAAATAATTCGCGATCGAGTAGTAATCATTATTCTGGTAATAATTTTCGCAATAATTTTCAATCGGTTCGTTTTATCTCCACTCGTGTCAGATGACTTGAAAGTCTCATTTATCCAATCCAAACTACTTTTTGTAAACGGGAAAAGCCCATACGATCAAGAAATACAAAAATATATTAAAGGCATAGCAGAAGATGATGGATGGGTGCTTAATACTAAATTTGAATTTGGATATCCCATTTTTCAATTGTTAATATATTTACCTTTTGCTGTAATTCCAAATTATTTATGGGCATCGGCTTTTTTCCTAACGATAAACCAGGTTTGCATTGTCCTGATCACACATATGTTATTTCAAATGCTGGAATGGAAACCAAAGATCGTTGAAAGAATAAGTGTCTATCTATTATCCGCCGCTGTTTTTTTTATCCAGGTAAACATGTTTTCTGGAAATACTTCAATTATTCAACTGACATTCATAGTCGCTGTTCTTTATTATGAGGAAGATAAGAAACTAATATTGTCAGGAATATTTCTTGGATTGTCTTTCATCGATCCAATTAGCATGTTGTTTGCAATTATTACATTATTGATCATATTTATTACAAAGAAGGAGTTTACAATAATTATTTGGTTTATCATAACAATAGGACTTCTATCAGTTTTTGTAACTATTTTTGCCAAGAACTGGATAATTGGGTGGCTGAAAAATATAGTCTTATCTCCTTCAAGATTCCCTTTTATAACTTATATCGATGGAATTCAAATGAAATACGGCGTTCAAGTAAATAAATTATTTGTGATTATTCCAATAATTCTCACTTCTTGGTTAATAGTAGAGGTTATTCGTACTGCAAAGGAAACGACGGGAGAAAAAATCTGGTTGCTTTCTATTAGTGGATTAATTAATTATTATGTAATGGTGCAACCAGATCAGTATGCAGCTGTTTTGTTTTTTCCGTCACTTATTTTATTAATTAGTGTTTGGTGGAAAAAAATTAATAATTTCGGAAAGATAATATTTTATATATTGTTAGCTGCTATGTCCATTGTAATTATTCTGTTAAATATATTTTCGTTGATTACAATCTCTGTGCAAGTGGCTGCAAACATTTTACTTGGTGTTGCCATATTATTTCTAACCAATTTATACTGGGCTCGCTCCTGGATTGTGCGACCATATAATATTAGTGACAGTGAAAAATATTCGTAAAAAAAGGATTATGCTATACTTCCAAAGATTTTTATAAGTACATAAAAAACTTGATTGTTTGGAGGAAGATGTGACGAAATCAATAGGAATTCTTACTGGCGGGGGCGATGTTCCAGGTTTAAACATCGCAATTAAAGCTGTCGTATTGGGTGCTTTAGAGGAAGGTTACAAAGTATATGGAATACGAAGAGGATGGCGCGGGTTACTTCACTATGATTTTGGTGAACCATCAACACACGATTACTACATAAAGGAACTTGATTATGAGAAAGTTCGGAAAGTTGATCGGAGTGGTGGCACATTTTTGCATACCTCCAGAACAAACCCGCAGAGGGTACAAAAAAGTAAAATACCAGACTTTCTTGTAAATTCTGTTTATGGGAAAAAGATTGATGATATTGGCACATTTGACTTTACGGATTATGTGCTAAATGTTCTTTCTGAAATTGGGATTGATTCCCTGATTTCAATTGGCGGAGATGATACTCTATCATTTTCTGCGCGCCTTCACAAAGAGGGGTTTTCGGTTATTGGTATTCCAAAAACCATGGACAATGATGTTTATGGGACGGATTATTGTATTGGATTTTCAACAGCGGTAACCCGCAGCATAAAACTAATCACAGACATGAGAACCAGTGTAGGTTCTCATGAAAGGATAGGTGTTGTTGAGCTTTTTGGAAGGAATTCAGGAGAAACGAGTTTAATTTCTGCGATGCTGGCGCACGTGGACCGAGCAGTGATATCTGAAGTCCCTTTTGACATAAATAAACTGTCAAGTTTCCTTGTTGACGATAAACGCCAAAATCCTTCTAATTATTCAATCATGACAGTGTCAGAAGGAGCTATTTTTAAGGGAGGAAAAATTATTGAAAAGGGAGAAGAAGATGCGTTTGGACACCGTAAATTAGGCGGTGTCGGAGAAATGATAGCATCTGAGATTACTCGGATCACAAAAAATAACACGATGTACCAAAAATTGGGGTATGTTATTCGATCTGGGCCTGCTGATACTACGGATAGATTGATTGGAATGGCTTACGGGAATATAGCTTTGAATTTGGTAAAGAAAAATGAATTTGGGATGCTTACAGCTATAAAAGACGGGAAATATGCTACTGTTCCACTGAATAGGGTGATTTCTTGTAAAAAATTTGCGGATGTTGAAGCATATTATGACAAAGAGAATTATTTACCCAAGGTAAAAGATTTCTTGGGCCATCCAGTATTTCTTACTTAATAAATTGTTTTTATAGATAACAGAAATTATTAATAATTAAAAATAAATCACTGATTCATATCATAATGTAATAAATCGCACTTAGGATTTGTTTATGGAATATAACACTAGTGTTATTCAATCAAAATATAAATTAGTTCCGCGTACTCTGATATTTATTGAAAGAGATAATGAAATATTGCTCATTCATAAGAATAAAAAAGATTCATTTGGGTTTTCTAAACTCAATGGGATAGGCGGTCATATCGAAAAGGGGGAAGAACCCTATGAGGCTGCGAAACGTGAAATATTTGAAGAATCAGGATTGATAATAAATGAATTAAGACTTGTGTCGATTATTTTTATTGATATTGGCACAAATCCGGGTATTCTGCTGTTTGTTTTTAAAACAAACTATCCGGGTGGAAGATTAAAAGAATCTGATGAAGGCAATCTTTTGTGGATGAAAAGAACTTCGATCATTGATGGAAATAATATAGTTAAAGATATTCCTTTCCTCTTAGAATTGTCAGATTCCTATCAAGAAGGTTCCCCGCCTACATTCGGAAAGTATCTCTATGATGAACACGGTAAGCTGCGCATAGTTATTTAGTGGTCATGATAAAAAATACGAGTAATGTATTGCCATATTTTCGTTGGTCAAATTCATCAAAGTTTTTAAATTGTAAAGATTCATATTCAACAGGATCAATTTGAACAATTATCCAACCGTCACTGTTTACTAAGTCCTTGTTTTCATCAATTATCTTTAAAGCATTTTGCCACATTTGGTGGTATTGTGGGGGGGCAATATATATATAATCAAAACTTCTAGATGGTAAAGTATTCATAAAGACAAATGCGTCAGCATTGATTATGCTATAAGCATCATTATCTTTAATACATTCTAGATTGTTGCTAAGGACTGAATACGGAGCTTTGTTTTTTTCGATAAATTGAACAAACTCTGCTCCACGGCTAAAGGCTTCAATCCCAACAGAACCGGTTCCCGCAAATGCGTCTAAAAAGGAACTTTCAAGGATATCATTTCCGATAATATTGAAGAGGTTTTCTTTCACTCGATCTGTTATCGGGCGAGTTTTTTTTCCAGGTATTGATTTCAGGTGAAATCCTTTTAGTGTTCCCGCAATTATTCTTGGGGTTGTACGTTTATTCATCTATATCGATCTAGCATAATCAACAGCATATTTAATATTGCCATAGGGAGTAATTATTGGAAGAACACAACCTGTTCCTAAAATAAAGTTATTCTTCCCTGTTTGCATAATCGCATTATCAATTTCATGTTTTATGGCGTCTTCATTTCCACGGACCATAGTGTTTATTCTATTAAGCCCGCCGCAAAACACTTTATGTGTTAATTTGGACGCAGTTTTTAAGTCAGGGTATGTATCTCGGTCATGCCAATTGAGAACATTAAATGGATACTCTGAGACTGAATCAAAATATATATTCTTTCCATGAATGTGGAGAACATTTACCCAAAAGTCTTCCAGGCTTGGGAAAATCCTTTCATCAAATAATTTTCCAAACTCTTGAAACTCATCTTTTGAAAGAAAATCTGATGATGCTTGTTGTACAGCAAAGAAAATTCCATCAATGTCCAATTTTGAACATTCGCCAAGAAAAAGAATAATTGATTCAGTGATAGCTCCCAAACCATACTTAACTGATTCTGGGTCATTTCTAATGGCGTTAATCAAGTGGTTTTTCCCTAAAAGATTTTTTAATTGCGCGAGTGGGCTGAATATTGTTTGAATTATGGGAGTTTGCGGGGAGTAATACTCAGATAATATGGAAAGGGTTTTTAATTGATTACCTAAAAAACCTTTTGTGGGGTTAAGGATTGGTAAATTGCGAATGCCGGAAGGGCTGATTCTATGGGAAGATTTATAATCCCGGGTTCCTTCAGTGTTCCCTATCCACTCGTCTTGTATGCCCCAATCCTTTATGCAGAATGATGATGATGGTGAGACTTTTATAATATCCATTCCAAATGTGTCTTGAAAGTGTATTGTCGCTGCAGCAAGTCGATTGGTGTCCTGATCATCCATTGGAAAATGCCTCCAAAAGGCAACTGGGAGACAATCAACTTCATTACCAGATAAAAGGGCTTCAATTCTCTGACGATGGGTAATATTCATGAGAGATTTCTTTTGTTAAATATCTTTATATGTTAATAAGCGATTTGCAAAATAATTCCAAAACAAAACAACGACAATAACAAATGCCAAAGAAATATTCTTTCCAACTACTTCAGCAGAAAATAGAAAATCTTTAATTATCATTCTCTCAGTAAAAATAATGAGTGGTTGTTCGATAAGTTTATAAAGGTTAGTTCTGATTAAAAATCCTGCAACACTCACAGTTGAAAATTTTATGAGTTGAGTTTTGATGGGGTGAATTTTTGATTCGGGGTAAGTCCAATTACGGTTCCAATAAAAATTATTTAAGACTGCAATAACGAATGAAATAGTGTAGGCAAATTTTGAACTAAATTTTAAAAATAAAAGAATGTTAAATATCCCAAAATCTATAATTGTGCCACTAATGCCCACTAATCCAAATTTAATAAATCGCTTTCTTTCAAGATTATTAATTGGCATAGAACCTACAGGTTTAGTTTCTCTTTGAAGTAAGGTATTGTCTTATCTAATCCCTTGTTGAGGGAAATATTCGGTTCCCAATTCAAAACATTTTTTACACGAGAAATATCAGGTTTACGACGGACTGGGTCATCACCAGCAACTTTACCCTCGAAAAACGATAATTTTGCTTTATTGGATAACTTGCTATTGATAATTTCAGCAAGTTTGAGAATAGTTATTTCATTTGGATTGCCAATATTGAAAGGTTGATGTTCGTCAGAGAATAGTAATTTAATAATGCCTTCAACTAAATCGTCAACATAACAAAAACTCCGTGTTTGAAATCCGTCACCATATATAGTAAGACTTTCTTTACGAAGGGCTTGTTGAACAAAATTAGGAATTACTCTTCCATCATCAAGCCGCATACGTGGTCCATATGTATTAAATATTCTTACGATACCAGTATTTATTTTGTGGTAACGATGGTAGGCCATTGTTAATGCCTCAGCAAAACGCTTTGCCTCATCATAAACTGATCTCTGGCCAATCGGGTTAACATGCCCCCAATAATTTTCACTTTGTGGGTGTACTTGAGGATCGCCATAGATCTCACTTGTGGAAGCGAGTATATACCTGGCATTATTATTTCTAGCCAAACCTAAAGTATTGTGAGTACCTAATGCTCCGGCTTTCATGGTTTGAATTGGCAAATTAGGAAAACCATATGGTGAGTTTGGGTTTGGGCTTGCAGGAGAAGCAAAATGCATAACAGCGTCAACTTTTCCTGGAACAAAAATGAAGTTGGCGACATCATGTCTAATAAAAGAAAATAAGGGATTTCCTGAAAGGTGAGCTAGGTTTTCCATATTTCCTGTGATGAAATTATCCATTCCGATAATTTCATGGCCCATATTTATTAGTCGATCACAAAGATGAGAACCAAGAAAACCAGCTGCTCCTGAAATAAAAATACGCATAATATTACATTCGTCGATAGAGTATAATCACTAAAATTTGATAATATTAGATTATAACATGAAGGATTTATTAAAAATAAAAGGTAAATATACTCTCCCTGCAATGATTGAAGTTCTGTTATTTGTTGCTGTGATGCCGATGTCATTATCTCAACTTGCGGCATCACTCAACGAATCAGTAAAATCAATTGAACTTGCTTTAAATGAGTTGGATGATCATTATCGAAGAACAAGAGGCTTAAGGCTACAGTGGAAGGGAAAAAGAGTTCAGCTAGTCACATCCCCCGAGCTCTCAATAATAATTGAAGATTTTTTAGGGATCGAGACAACCACCACACTCAGCCAAGCATCATTGGAAACAATGGCCATCATCGCATATAAACAACCTGTCACCAGACCTATGATTGAAAATGTAAGGGGTGTTAATAGTGATGGGGTTGTTAGAAATCTATTAAGCAAGGGGTTGATAGAAGAAATTGGTAGGGAAGAAGGTGTAGGTCGACCAATTCTATATGGAACAACGACAGAATTCTTGAATAATTTTGGTTTAACTTCTATTGAAGAACTTCCTCCATTTGAAATACCAACTGATATTTCTCGTGAGGAGACAAAGATTCTAAAAGATTAAATTGGAAAAAGAACGACTACAGAAAATATTATCGAAATATGGATATGGGTCTCGCAGAGCTTGCGAGAAGTTGATCGCTGATAATCGTGTCAAGATAAACGGAAAAGTTGCAAAACTGGGTGATCGAGGGGATATTAATGAAGACCTGATTGAGTTTGATGGCAATCCAATAACTAAAACCGAAGTTAGAAAGATTTATATTGCTTTGCACAAACCTAGAAGAGTCCTGTCAGAAATTAAAAAACAAGATGAAAGAAGAACTGTTATTGATCTTGTTACGTTAAACGAATATTTATTTATAATAGGCCGATTAGATTATTTAAGTGAAGGGTTAATATTGCTTTCAAACGATGGGGAGTTGGCAAATAAATTAACTCACCCTCGCTATGAACATGAGAAAGAATACAAGGTATTAATAAATATTGAACCAAGCCAAAAACAATTAAAAGAATGGCGCAGGGGTGTGGTTTTAAACAATGGGTATCAAACTCTTCCAGCTGAAGTATCAATAATTAAGCAAAACAAACATGATACATGGATTAATATAATCATGAGGGAAGGAAAAAAAAGGCAAATTAGGGAGGTAGGAAAGTTGCTGGGTATGCCTGTCAAGAGGATTGTCAGGACAAGAATAGCTACTATAGAACTAGGCGTATTGAAACTAGGTGAATGGCGACACTTATCCGATCGGGAAGTTAGGATTTTAAAAACTGCTGCTCAGTTGGAATGAACGGTGATTTGTCATTCTGGTTTAGGCAATTTACCTCGTAGTTTTTCAACCTTTTCTGTGGGCATCTTTGTCTCTTTTACAAATTTTCGGATGAAAACCTTTAATTTACTTGATATTAAGTTAATTTCAGGTGCGTCATTTATTAATATTTTTACGTTATCTGAAATAAAAAGATTAACAATTACTGGTTCCTCGTCAATAAGTATTGAGTTTTTATCAAAATATTTTCTGTGGTCCTTTTTTAAAGAAATTACATCTTTGGTGATGTTTGGAAGTCCTTCTTGAGCAAAATACTTAGCGAAAAATTTTGAGCCTCCTTTTTGTTGGTATCGTTTTTTTTCAGAATTATAAGAAATTTCTCCTTCATGATGATAGGTATTAATGATCCATGCACCAATTGGACCTACTAATAAATGAGGGACACCAGTTGTATAAATATAGAGAGTGTACTTATTGTCTAATCCTTTTAAGGCAGAAACTACAGCTTCATCCGGACGTGGAGATTTTCCCCATCGGTTTGCCATATATATGCTTATTTGCACGAGAAAAAAAGCAGGGATAAGAATTAGATAACCAATCAATGATTTGGAAGGTTCTGTATTACGTAATGTCCACCCAAATCCAATTATAAGCAGTCCTAAAGAGACGTAAAGTGTTGTTTGTGCGATCCTTTTATTTCGTTCTATAAGTTTATTGTTAACAGAAAGTTTCATAGTGGTCCTTTATAATTTAGTTGATATTCCTTCACGCATTTTTGCAATTAAATTTGAATTGGTTGCATTATGAGCCAATAATAACGAACTGGTGATTGCACGCGAGTCTGATCGCCCATGCCCAACTAAAATTAATCCATCTAAACCAAGTAGAGGAGCGGCACCAATTCCGCTGGGGTCAATCAATGATTTTATACTATTGAAAGCTGGTTTAGCTAATAATGCGCCTAATTTGCTTCTAAATGAAGCCATAAGAGATTCTTTTAACGCATCAATTATGAATTTTGCAATGGCTTCGCTGCCTTTCACAAAAACATTGCCTGTAAATCCGTCAGTAACCGCAACGTCTACCTCACCAGCGAACAATTCTTTGGGTTCAATGTTTCCAATGAAATTTACACCGCTATTTTCGAGCAGTTTATAGGTATTTTTTGTTAATTGATTACCTTTCCCAGCTTCCTCGCCATTGGATATCAAACCAACCCTGGGGTTATCAACGTTATTGATGATTTCCGAATAAATACTTCCCATTATTGCAAATTGATGTAAAAATTCTGGGCGGCAATCAGCGTTTGCGCCAATATCTAAAACTATGCATTTTCCTAATCTTGTAGGGAAAATTGCAGATAATGCTGGACGTTGAACACCCTTCATTCTTCCTAAAACCCTTAACCCATTGAACATTGCTCCACCGGTATTGCCAGCGGTGACAAAAGAACTCCCTTTTTCCTCTTTAACCAAACGAATACCAACGGCCATTGAATTATTTGGTTTTTTCTTCGCAGATTCAACCGGTTTTTCCCACATCTCAACTATTTCAGGAGCGTGAACAATAGAAAATGTATTTATATTAACAGATACTTCTTTCATTTTCTGTTCAATTAGTTGTTTGTCACCGACCAAAATTATTTCTTCAGAAATAATTTTGGTTGCTTCTATTGCACCTAAAATCTCAGGTACTGGATAATTATCGCTTCCCATGGCATCTAATATGATTGTCATTATTACACCTTTAACCTATTTTTATGTTATTACTTGACTTTATTCTTTTGACGATTATAATTGCTTAATCTTTGCGCTGGTGCTGGAAATGGTAGACAGTCATGGTTGAGGGCCATGTGCCGCAAGGCGTGGGGGTTCAAATCCCCCCCAGCGCACTGAATAAATGCCGTAACTATGGCATTTATTATTTAAATTGAAACAAACGATTTGCATTTTCATCGGTTATATTAATCACTTCCTGAACATTGCAGCTGAACACATCAGCAAGTGTGCGCACAATATAGATCAAATTTTGTGGAGTATTCCTTTTTCCGCGAAATGGGACGGGGGATAAAAAAGGAGCATCTGTTTCCAATATTAAATTATTAAGTCCGATCATTTTGACAGCTTTGCGCATTTGAATGGATTTTTTATATGTAATTGCTCCTCCTATACCAAAATAAAAACAGTGAGCTGTTCCCCATTCGGATACACTTTCAGATCCATCGAAAGCATGAAAAACACCCTTCTGTGTTGAACTTGGTGACACTGTACATTTCTTATACCATTTGTCAAGGATCTCTAGAAGTTTAATGTCTGCTTTGCGATTATGTATGCAAATGGGCAGATTGAATATTTTTGCAAATTCTAGCATTATATTGAATATTTCAATCTGTAAATCAGGGGATGAGTAGTCGCGGTAAAAGTCTAACCCTATTTCGCCAATGGCAAAGATTTTGTCTCGTTGAGAGTTGAGCAAATCCAGGATTAAGCTAGGAGTTGAATCCTCGGAATGATTCGGGTGAATACCAACCGCTGAAAATATGTATTTTGAATATTTATTAGAAAGATCGATTGAATTTTTACTTGTGGCAGCATCAATTCCTGGAACGAGAAACCGCTTCACACCATCTTTTACTGCGCCAAGAATAACACTGTCGCGGTCATTATCAAATTGATCCAAATAAAGATGACAGTGAGTATCAATCAATCTTTTTGTTTAACCCAGCTATCTTTAAACCCGCGTTGAGGATTGCTTGTACCTTGTCTTTGTGAGTTGTCTCACAATAAACCCGGATTAATGCTTCGGTGCCAGAGAACCTGATTAATAACCAACCCCCATCTTCAAAGGAAAATTTAAATCCATCGGTGTCAGAAAACTCGGAAACCTTTAAACCGGCGATGTTCGTCGGTTTTGAATTTGTGATCATGTCAATTTTACTCTGTCGGTCTCCAGAGAATTTTTGATCGATACGGTCGTAGTAATGAGGACCAACCGTACTGAAAAGCAGATCTAACAAATCCGAAGGTTTCTTATCTAGTTTAACCATTAAATCTAAAATATATAAACCGGCGAGAATTCCATCTCGTTCAGGAACATTACCGCGAAATGCAAATCCACCAGATTCTTCACCACCTATGAGAGCATCTGTCTCAACCATTTTTGGAGCTACGTATTTAAAACCAACGCCTGTTTCATAAACTGGAACCGAGTATTTCTTCCCTAATATTTTTAGCATTGACGTAGTGGAAAGGGTTTTAACGATTGGTCCCCGGAAGTTACGGACTTCTAATAAATAATAAGCTAATAAACCAAATACTTGGAGCTGGTTAATAAAAGTGCCATTTTCATCACCTAACCCAAATCGATCAGCATCACCATCATTTATTAATAACACATCAAACTTTCGTCTAACCACTTCACGCAGTCCAGCATCCACATTTGGGGGGATTGGCTCTGGCCTGCTCATTTCAGGGAAGATGGGATTTCTTTCATTGTGAATTTCTTCAATGATTGTTTTTCCACCTTCAAGAAAACGCGGAAACCACCCAGCACCATTTCCCCACATGGAATCTACAAGGATTTTCAAACCAGCCTGTCTGATAGGTTCGAGATCTATCAATTTTTCAATATGAGCAATATAGTCAGGAGCTGGATCAAAAACCTCGATTAATCCTTGATTAAAAGCATCATTGTAAGGAATAGTATTAACATCAATAATTTCTGTTGGAATAAGACTCTCAATCGATTTCAAACCGTCAGGAGCGATTGCTCCACCATTTTCATCACGTACTTTGAATCCGTTATCAGTGGCAGGATTGTGTGACGCGGTTATATTTACTGCGCCTAGTGCTTTTTTGTTCACGACTGCAAAGGAAATAACTGGGGTGGGGGTGGCATCCTCGGTCAGGAATACATGAAAACCATTTCCTGTGAGGACTTCCGCGACAGATCTAGCAAAATGCTCAGAAAGAAAACGTTTATCAAATCCCACAATTACTTTGTTGTTATCATTATTCAGATTTTTTAAATAGTGTGAAAAGCCCTGAGTACATCTTTTCACGCTATCGAAAGTATAATCACCTGCAATGTTGCTTCGCCATCCATCTGTCCCAAATTTAATTTGAGGTGTCATCTCTTCTCCAATTCCATTATAATTTTTATTATTATAACAACTTGGGGTAAAGCCGAAAGTAATAATGAAGAAAAAAGTAGCGCTAGCTATAAGCGGAGGCATTGACAGCGCGATATCTGCTTATCTATTGCAAGAAATGGGTTATGAGGTTGTGGGTGTTCACTTTCAATTTTGGACATGGGAAAAAAACCTTTCGAATTCAGCAACATTAAGAAAAACCCTTATTGATGATATAAAGAAAAAAATCGGTATTAGAGTTGAAACCATTAAGAAAGAAAGTTTTTTTAAAAAGACTATCGTAAATAATTTTTTATCAGATTTATCAAAAGGGCACACGCCTAATCCATGTGTGAGATGCAATCCATTTGTTAAATTCAAATTATTAAGAGATTTCGCAGAGAAAGAGAAGATATTTTATATATCAACCGGACATTATGCTCGTATTAAATATAACCGTGACAGAAATTTCAAGCTGATTAAAGGTATTGATTCGGAAAAAGACCAATCGTATGTACTATGTAATTTAAATCAAAAATTATTATCCAGAGCAATTTTCCCCTTGGGGGAGACGTATAAAAAGGATAATATTGTTTTAGGTAAAAGTTTGGATTTAAAAATAATAGAATTTCCTGAAAGCCAGGATCTTTGTTTTGTAAGTACTAATCATTATAAGCAGTTCATAAGTGAATCTATACCTAATTCAATCCAACCTGGTGATATTATTGATAATTCAAAAAATATAATCGGACAGCATAAAGGTTTGGTTTATTACACAATTGGACAGAGAAAAAATATAAGGGTGTCTGCTGAGAAACCATATTACGTGATAAGGAAAGACTTCATCCAAAATCGGCTTGTTGTTGGGCATATAGACGAATTAGGGAGAGACCAAATGATCGTTAATAATTTGAATTGGATAACCAAACAGCCTAAAATGCCATTTACGTGTGATGTTAAAATCAGATACAGGTCTCCTTATGTAAGATGCAGAATTGAAATAGCAAGTGAAAGCGCAATCAAGGTTAATCTCTCTCGAAAATTGCGCGATATCACACCTGGCCAATATGCAGTATTTTATTCAGGAGACGAGGTATTGGGCGGGGGGATAATTTTTGGAAAAGAGCAATAATATGACACATTTAACATTCCCCGTTTTTATTTTTGGCAGTCTTATTGCTGGGTTAATTGGTTCGCTTATCCATTTGATATTGGGTGGGAAACCGTTTCGATTACTGTTGTCGATTTTAAGTTCTTG
>Ga0209345_10000388_pt1 | contig 56908 bp, 50 predicted proteins | sample Cruoilmetagenom7_FD_187294 | JGI IMG/M metagenome (GOLD analysis project Ga0209345, IMG submission 187294) | Oil polluted marine microbial communities from Coal Oil Point, Santa Barbara, California, USA - Sample 7 (SPAdes) (version 2) | ecosystem: Environmental > Aquatic > Marine > Oil seeps ... | reverse complement strand
GCTCAGGGAATAGTTTGTCCTTGTCTGCAATATTACTTATTCCGCAAAGCGTCAGATGGATGCCCGGCCGTTCAGTCATTAAAGAAGTAAATTTGTCTAACTGTTCCTTGTGAGAAGGCAGTAACTCAGTCTCCCCTGCATCGAACAGGACGGGTTCGAAACTCAGAGCTGTTGCCAGATCAAATAGCGATTGTGTCGCAAAAACCAGACCGAAAGGTGTGTAATAATGGATAACGGCAGCCGTAATTGCTTTTGAGCTGGCCTTAACAACAGCATCCCTTGGATTAAACTCGGGGTTATCAATATCGCCGGTAACTGGGATGTCGAGACGAATAGTATTGTCCCCATCACGAAGAAGAGACAGAGAACTGTTTAGTGGAAAACCAAACTCGCTGTTGAGTTTTTCCGCTTCTTTTTTGCTCAGTGTTTTTAGTTCAAACTGATGCAGAGCGAGGCCCATATTGCTATCAATAACTCCCTTCTCGACATTAAGTTGCAAATCAACATCGAGCTGTCCACTTTTTATGTTGTGACCTATATATTGTTTGGTTAATGGCGCAAGCATCCTCAGATCAAAACCGGTAATTTTACCTGCTCCTTTAATGTTAGGCTTATCTGATAGGGGATTGATATCAGCATCTAGTTTGAGGCGACCATGTTTTTCGATGCCAAGTGCCAGTGAAATATGGCTAGATCTGTCAGGGATACTACTGTCGAGTTGTGTAAATTTGAAATCGATATCATGAATATCAGAAGTAAAAGGCTCTTTTAAGCTATCATCGATAAACACGAAATGTTGCCTGGTAAAGAAAATAAATTCGTCGAAGGAAAAATTAAAAGGCTCGACTGTGGTTTCAGAATTCACTTTTTTTTCGGATGGAACTTCTTTCTGTTTTTCAGGAAGCCATATCTCAAATTCCATGTGGCTGTCTTTGTTAACGTGCAAATAAGCGCTACTGCCGTTGAGCTTGATTTTGCCAAGGCTTAGGTTATTAAGTTGTGAAAATTTTAGTGGTTGAATGTCCAGGCGATCGAAAGAAAATACATGGGCATCTTTAGGTGAAGTTTGGGTGATCCGTTGCAGTGCAGAAAGTTTTTCAACACCGATATTGTCAATGCTCATGTTATTAGGGGTGTCAACATTGATGTTTTTTATATCAACTAATCCGACCCTCAGCAGGTCAAGCTTGAGTTGATTGTTCTGCAGTACTATATCGTTTATTTTAAGCATGCCCCGAACATATAGCGGAGTTTCAGTTGTTTCTAACTGGGTTGATGGTTTAAAGCTGACATCACCCGCCCAGTTAAAGTCCGCCAGTTTTCCGCAATAATCAAAAATGAGCCTGTCAGTGTTGACATACTGTTGTAGGCATAGCTCAGTATCAGAAAATATAATATTCTTTATTGTTGCATCCCATGGGGTTGCTGTTGATTGCTCAGTTGTTTTAGTTTGCACCTCATCGGTAGTCGCCTGTATAACAAGGCCCGCAATATTCATGTCGCCATTATCAAATAACCTGGTGTCTATATGCAGTGATTTGACTTCTATCTGATCTATAATGACCTTATGATCAAAAAAGGGTCTCCATTGCCAGGCAACAACAAAACGATCAAGAGAAAAACCTTTTTCGGTTTTATCTTTCCCTGAAACATCATTGATGGCAAATGTTCCATCTAAAAGGGAAATTTCTATGTCGCCAATATTCGCTTCAATACCCTGTGATTCGAACCAGGATATTGCGCCGAATTTAATAGCAAAGGGCAGTGAAATTCTGATCACTGATAGAATGATGATAGTTGCTAGCAAGATAAGAATAAGTCTTGCTGTCCATGGTTTAATCGATGAAAAAGATCTGTACTGGCTAAGATAAGACATTAGTTAATTTACTCGCATGCTTATAAAAAATTAATCATTTGTCTGGATTACAGACAAGTCTTTAAGAGTTCGTCCTTTAAGAGAGTGTGCAATAGCCTTTTCAATTTCTATATGAATGTTATTAATTTCCGGTTCAGTTTTAACTGTATCGTATGAAAGGTTTACACTTTCTTCTGATGCGCGAACTGATGAAACAATTTCACTTAATGATAAAGTATCAAGATCGTAGGCGGGCAGATAAGTGGCTGGTGAGTCAGAAGTTTCGATCAGAATTTTTTCTTTCACAAGTCGATTAACTAGAAGTGTACACACCTCTGTATTCACACCCATATGTTCTGCAAGAGAATTAATAGACCATGCTAGCTGATGGAAGTGATAGTGCCGGCCAATTAGCATCATAATATTTAAAGCCATGGTTTCACGAAGGCGATTACTTAACCTCACAATATGTGAGCCGAGATGACGATGAGCAGGTTGTTGGTGATAGAAAACAATACTGCAACCAATCAATAAAATTAACCAGTTAATATATAACCAGATGAAAAAAATAATCAGTGTTGCAAAGACAGAATAAATCGCAGTGTAGTTAGCGGAGTTCACCACAAATGCGGCAAATGCCCAGCTTGCTGTTTCCCATAATACCCCCGCGACGATACCCCCAATCAATGCCGATTTTATTTTTACTTTTGTATTTGGTACAAATACATAGATAAATGTAAATGCACTGATTACAAGTATATAAGGAATTATGTGGCCAAGTATTTTTAACATGTAACCAATTGATTCAAATTCCATTGCTCCCTGTATCGCGGTAATACTGGAAATAGATGCCGTAACGCCAAGCGCAGAGAACAACAAAACCGGACCAATGAGAACTACGGTTATGTAATCACTAAATCGCTGGCTAATGGGACGGTGATGGGTGACGCGCCAGGTATAATTAAATGCACGCTCTATCTTTTGAAGAAGTGATACAACCGTATACATCAGTAGTGCCAGGCCCAATGAGCCCAGAACACCAGCTTTTGTATTATCAACAAACTCAATGATTTTGCTGGTCACTTCAACACCCTTTTCACCCAGAGGCTGAAAAAGATTAAGTAACATAGGTTCAACCTGATTATGTACACCAAAGCCTTTTAATACAGAAAAGCTAACAGCAAGCAATGGTACAAGAGCAAGAATGGTGGTGTAAACCAGCCCCATTGCACGAAGCGTTAACATTCCACCCATTAGATCACGTATTACCAGGTGCGCGATCCGAAACCCGGTGATTAGCCTGTTTTGACTGGCCGACATTTTAGTGAGCGGTATTTGCCAGATAGTTTTTAACAAAATATTTTTTAATAATCTAAAATTCGGGAGTTTTTTCATAGTGACTCTGATTACTGATGAACACAACCTATATATTACTGATACATTATATTATTCTATACTTCAAATATATAAAATCCTAGTTTACTTTGCTACATAATACTTACAATAACATGCAGGTTCAGGCTAAAACATAGATATATAAATATCGTCTTTCGGCAAGAAGTAGATGCTCTCTGGGGACGGTGTTGAATATATACTTCTTATTTAATAGCAGACAACTATGCTCATTTAAAATTTCTCTCAAGTTTCAACTTTGAAATGCGAACCTAAATTATTGTGCTAAAATATGATTACCTTACTCTAAATTTCGTTCTTACATATATATGGCTAATAGACCTACAAAAGTAATCGTTATAGAAGATAGTCAATCACTAAATGATCTGTTATCTAAAAGCATTCATTCTCAACTTGGAATTGAAGTTGACTCGGTTAAATCATTGCATGAAGCAATTGAACTTATCGTTCCAAACAGAAATGACTATATTGCTGCGTTAGTCGACCTCAATTTGCCGGATGCTCAGAATGGAGAGATTGTGGATGCGGTTATATGTCTTGGAATACGGCCTATTGTCTTAACAGGTTCTTTTTCTGATGATATTCACGATGAAATGTTAGAGAAACCCATTATCGACTATGTAATAAAGCGCAATCTTAATGAAGTGCAATACGTTATTGATATGGTTAAGCGACTAAAAGAAAATTTTGATAGAAAAGTATTAGTTGTGGATGACTCGAAAACATCACGCACATTGATTAAATCGTTACTCGAACGACATTACCTTAATGTTGATACCGCCTCAACAGGACCAGAAGCATTAGATTTAATAAATGAAAACCAGGATTACGACCTGGTGGTTACAGATTTTAATATGCCAGAAATGAGTGGTGCGGAACTAATTGTTAAAATAAGGAATAATTATTCACGCAATGAGTTAGCAATAATTGGTATTTCATCCGTAGGGTCAGGGTCTATATCTATTCAATTGCTAAAGTCTGGAGCGAATGACTTTATATCGCGCCCATTTTTACACGAAGAATTTTATTGCCGCGTAAATCAGAATATAGATACCGTCAGTCACTACAAATTACTAAAAAACAGCGAAAATTCTAAGTAAGTATACTCATAGTAAATGGTAATAGCTGTTGGACACCACATGGGGAGGAGTAATAAAAGTGACGGGAAATTATTTATTGACCAATTATTGATTGTTTTTAAATTTTTCTGTTACCTTGAACTCACTTCATTGTTTTATAAAAAGCCCTAAAACCCTCATCCGTTAGAGGTTTGGAAAAATAAAACCCCTGGTAAATGGCACACTGATTAGATCGCAGAAAATTAAATTGGTCGATAGTTTCAACGCCTTCAGCTACAACCGTTAATTCGAAGTGACTGGCCATATTTAGAATGCTGCGAACCATAACCTGATCGTTGACTTCATTGTCCAGTTCTGAAACAAATGAACGATCAATCTTTATTTCGTCAACCGGAAGACGTTTTAAATAACTTAAAGAACTGTAGCCAGTACCAAAATCATCCATGGAAAAACGAATGCCCAGTTTTTTTATCTGTTCCATAATGTGTATGACTTTATCAATATCTTCGGCAAAGATGCTTTCGGTTACCTCAAATATAACTTTATTTCTAGTTTCGTCAGTGAGGTATTTTTGACACAGCAAGGCAACTTCATCAATGAAATTAAAATAGAAGAACTGGCGCATACTGACATTGATAGAAAATTGTCGAACAGATATGTCTTGTTGTTCCCAGTTGCTTAATGTTTGAAAAGCTGATTCCATAATAAAACGACCAAGGACTATAATGGAGCCTGTTTGTTCAGCAATGGGAATAAATATGTCAGGACGGATAACGCCAAGCTTTTCATTGTTCCAGCGCACCAGAGTCTCAGCACCTATGACTTTAGTATGCTCGTCCAGTTGAGGTTGATAGACGAGAGATATTTCATTTTTTTCAAGGGAAAAATGCAATAACTGTTCGACTTCAAGATTGTGCTCTACCCGTTTTTCTATCTCGTCATCAAATACAATAACGCCATCGCGCCCTCTCTCCTTGGCTTCGTACATGGCAATATCGGCTTCTTTAATCAAACGGTTGGCATCATTGTTTTCACCGTTAATCAGGCTGACGCCAATGCTTGCGCTTATGTATAGATTGTGCAGATCGATTGTGTAGCTTTCTTTAAGTGCAGATAATATTCTTTGTGCTAATAATTCGGCTTCAACGAGGCATTCTTCCTTGCTGCTGTATTCAAGGCCTACCACTACAAATTCATCGCCACCCAGTCGTGCCAATAAATTATCGATATGTTTCTGGTGGTTAATTCGATCAGACACGTCCTGCAATAAATGATCACCAATGTCATGCCCCAGTGAGTCGTTGATTGTTTTGAAGTGATCAAGGTCAATTAACAATAAATAAGACCAGGTTTTTGATCTTTGCAGGGAGTTCATCATACTTTGTAAATGGTTAATGAAATAGTATCTGTTTTTTAGTCCAGTGAGGTAATCATGATTAGCCTGGAAATTTGTCTGCATCAATAATTTATGGCTGCCTTCAGCGGCATAAATTAACACCCAGGTTAAAACCATGGAAAATATGGATAGGACATAACCGTGCCATTCATTAAGTAATAAGAAATAGACCACTAGTGGTGCCATCAAAATAATAACGCTGGGCTTGAAAAGTTTTTTATCGGGAACCAGTAAAACGGAAGCTACAACAGAGGCGCCAATTTCAGAGAATATGGCAATGTAATGAAGCTGGTATTGTTTTTCTGTTATGAAGAGTAAAAAGACAGCCAGCCAGAGCAGGAAAAATGCATAATAAAACAGGCTGAGTTTTTTGTACCAAATTTTCAGCTGGTCGCTGCTGAGGTTGTTGTCAAGATACTGTCTGTAAACTCGGTATCCCACAACGGACACGAGCACAATGCCCGCATACCAGACAATGGCTCTTAACGGAATGTCGTGCATCCAGCTTAAAAACACATACCCCAGCCCCGGAAATATAGATAATAAAATCATTACCGGAATTTGTTTGTGTAGATAAGAATAAAAATAGTGTTGATTCATAAATATATTGAGAAGGGCGCGTTTCCTCTTTAGTTTATGTTCAGTTCTATTAGTAAGATAATAGCATTTTAATGAGTGATCGCAATGAAGCAAGGGCCAGATGGTGTCTTTGTTTTTGCTAAAACAACTCTATATTTTGATTTGTAATACACCTTATAGATTGTATGGAGTTAATGCTGGTAGCCACGTCATGGCACCATCAATATTTCGAAACTACCTATAATTAACAGGTATCTCTTCAGAATTGGCTGTGACCTCAGGTGAAGGGCAGTTTTACATGCGGGCATATGAAAGCTGTATGACAGCCTGCTATGCAGTGAAATCAGATACTTAAAAGATAATTTCGTGACCTTTTATAGCGGGCGGAGGCTAATAATGAGATGGTATCTCATCAAAAAGGTGATCAAAATGGCTAGATTATGGGCAAATGAACATAATTAGTTATTAGGTAAACGAATAAACTCTACTGCTTCACCCAGTACAAATTGTTTAATGCGACGGCTACGGGTGAAAGGCGCTTGCTACTATGTTGCACAATATGCCGGTGACGTTGAATGGGAAAGTTTTTCACATTCAATATGACTAATCGTTGGGTTTGTAGTTCTAGCTCTAACGTATGTATAGATACAATACCCAGGCATATGAAATTCGTCGTGAATTATTTGTCTGGTTGGGCATGTTGCCATTTGTATGGGGCAATAATATGACGTATTACGAGCGAGAAGCCTTTGCTGCTTCCGCACATGATTTTTTGAACAATCTAATGAGGTTTTAATTAAAATCGACAGGCATAAAACAAATAGTTAAAGCTAGTTATGTTTTGACCAGTCATCAAGGTATTTGAGTAACGTTTTTCGATTTGATTCAATTGAAAATATGCTGTTATGGGGGCCCTTTAGCTGCTCTATAAATTTAGGTTTATTAGTGTTTTTAAAGAGTGTTTTTACCTGCTCAGGTGGTATTACTCTGTCATCCTTACTGTACATATATAAAACAGGTACCCTGGGGAGTTTTTGTACATAGTCTAATGGTCGATAATCGTTGTTTATGGTGAAAGAAAGAGGCCACTGAAGTGCCCAGGTTAGCCATGAATTTGATAGCATATTTCGTGTTATTTTTCGGTAATCACTAAATGGTGAGACTAATATCAGGCCATCAATACCATCATTAATAACCTGGGAATGATTGGCCAGGCTATATATACCCATACTAGCACCCAGACTTTGTCCCATTACATATAGTTTTAGCCCCTTTGATTTATGTTGATTTGCATAGAGATATGCCTGGTGTATATCTGAAATCATAGGGGCTAACTCAGGTGTACCATGTGAAAGCCCGTATCCCCTGTAATCAAAAATAAATACCTCGTATTGGTGTTTGGTTAACCAGTGAACAGCAGCAGAATGAGTGCTTATATTGTGTGCATTGCCATGCAGGAACAGTATCAGTGCTTTGGGGGGGGCTTCTGCTGGGAACCACCAACCATGTAAGTCTAAATTATCAATGCTTTTAAAGTGAATGTCTTCATAATCAATTCCAAGTTGCTCGGGAGAGACCAGAAGTTGTTTGTTTGGTTGAAAAAATAGATTTGTGCAACCATAAAGTGAAACCAACAAGTATATGGTTATGAGACGATGTAATTGGTAAAGCACTTTTGAGTCCACTAATTTACCTGAATTTTTAATAATACTGTAGAGCGATGCTAACTGCACATTGTTCAATCAATTTATTTATTAATTAGCTTTAATATTGCAGTTCAGAAGTTCTGTATGACGTAATCTACAAAATTTGCTAACAGAGTTGCATACTGATAACTAACTGCTAATATGGGAAGGGTTGTATTGTAAAAAAAAATTAAAACTAACCGGTTGGGCAATGCCTGACGTATTGGAGTAATAATTATGAAAAAATTAGTAGCAGGCACAATTCTGATGGTTGCATCATCAAGTGCATTTGCAGTAGCGCCAGGTGGCCCAGATTGTGGTTGGGGTAATATGTTGTTTGAAGGTGATTCAGGAATTGGCCAACACTTCCTGGCTTCTTCAACTAATGGTACTTCAGGAAATGCTACCTTTGGTATGACGACAGGTACTAATGGTTGTTCTGCAAATGGTACTCTAACTTATGGCGGTAAATCATTAATTGGTTCTATCATGAATGAGTTTTCTCAGGATGTAGCTATGGGTAACGGTGAAGCACTGAATGCTGTTGCTGTTATGATGGGCGTAGCTCCAGAAGATCGTGAAACATTTGCTAAAGTAACTCATGAAAATTTCGCTATTTTATTCCCAAGCGAAAATGTGACAGCTGCAGAAGTTATGGCGTCTTTAGAAGATGTTATGAGAGCTGATTCGCGTCTTTCTAAATACGTGGGTTAATCGCTATCTGAAAAATTAATTAAAGCCCTGTGTTATAAACGCAGGGCTTTAATTATTGAATTTCATCTTTGTTCATCATCCCTAATCTCCTATTTTAATATGTTCTATATAAAATCTGATCATCTGTCAGAGCACTCCCTTTTTGATCGAAAAATAACGGGTTTAGGGTTATTCCTGGCGCTTTTTTTTTGTTTTTTTCCAAATTTAGTTTCAGCCGCGACATCGTTAAAGGTAGCTCATTTACATGAGCTCGCCATAGAAAAGAGTCTTTGGAACGAATTGCAATGGAAGAATTTACTTCATTATGAGCTTGATGGTTGGTCCAATAGTCATTATATAAGTGAGGTTGATGATTCTCGATTTTTTAATGCATTAGATGGTAAAAATAATCCAAAATCGGAATTATTATCAACGATTACGGCTTTATATAATAAAGATGATTTGGGGGATATGCATCCTCAATGCAGATTTACAGCTAGATTGAAATGGTTGCAAGAACAATTTCCTGGCGAAATGAACGATGTACCAAACGTAACTTGTAAAGAGTATGAAAAGTGGAGGCAACTAATACCCAGCCATAGGGTTACTCTTATATTTCCGGCTTATCATTTAAATAGCCCCTCATCGATGTTTGGGCATACATTGTTACGAATAGACGATGCAGAAGAAAAACATGGTTCGCACTGGTTATCGGCAGCAGTCAATTTTGGTGCAAATGTTCGTAGTGATGACAATTCCCTGTTTTATGCATTTAAAGGGCTATCGGGTGGTTACCCCGGTTTTTTTATTGTTGAGTCATACTTTAAGAAAATACAGGAATACAACCAAACAGAGAAAAGAGATATTTGGGAGTACCCGTTAAATTTCACACCAGAAGAAAGTAATCGAATGGTGGAGCATCTCTGGGAACTCAAAGAGATTGAGTTTGATTATTTCTTTTTTGATGAAAATTGTTCTTATCGGTTATTAGAGCTCCTCGAAGTGGCTCGTCCCGGTATTGATTTAACCAGCAGTTACGGTTTATCTGTGATACCAGTCGACACCATTCGCTCTATCGAAGAGGCGGGTTTAATTACAGATAGTTATTACCGACCATCACAGGTCACCGTGCTGGAAAATTTACTTAAGCAAATTAAGCCTGAAAACTGGCATTACATTAGACGTTTATCAAATGACCCATCAATACTCAGTTCAGATGAGTTTAGCCAAATCGTCGATACCGAACAAAAGCTAATTATTAGAGCTGCCTATAAATATTTACGCTATAAAAAAACCGGTGAGCCCCGTGATGATAAGTCTGCAACGATCAGTTTTAAGTTATTAACGGCTTTGAGTGCTGTGAATGCTGAAGATATAGAGCAGCCTCCACATAGGCCATTACGTCCGGAAAAAGGGCATTATACTAAACGCGCCAGCTTTAACCTGGGCAAAGAAAACGAAGCTAATTATGCAGAAATGGGGATGCGTTTTTCATTTCATAGTTTAGATGATAATCAGCACGGGTTTTTGCAGGGTGCACAGATTAATATCGGTAGTATTCTGTTTAGAGCAGTAGAAGATGAATCAGTAGAGCTTCAACAACTTGATTTAATTGATATTTTTTCCCTGACACCACGAACTGAACTGTTTGACCCCTTGTCATGGAGAGTCTATACGGGGCTTGAAAGACAGCTAACCAGTGGAAATTATCGTTTAGTTGCACATGTAACGGGTGGCGCAGGCGTTGCCTATCAGCCTTTTGATGATGCGATAACCTATGCATTAATAATGGCACGGCTAGAAAGGAACAGGGGGTTTGAAAGAGCTATTGAACCCGCGCTTGGCTTAAATATCGGAATGCTGTATCACTTTACTTCAAGCACCATACGTATTGAGCTAAGTGGTGAGGAGTTTGCTGGTGATGAGTATCGACATCGTGCGATATACAGTCAAAATTTTGCTTTATCTCAAAATCATTCATTTAAAATAACAGCGACCCGTGAAGAACAGAAAGATATTGATTTTTCAGAAATTAATGCCTCTTACCAGTATTATTTCTTCTAGGTCGTTTTAGATAATCGCGTGACTTTACTAAAGTCTGGAGAGCTTATATTAGCTCGGCCTGTGGTAAGCGAATGAACTGCACGGCCTCATCTAATACAAACTGTTTAAATGCGACGGCTACGGGTGAAAGGCGTTTGCCACTACGCTGCACAATATGCCAGTGGCGTTGAATAGGGAAGTCTTTTACATTCAATATGACTAATCTTTGGGTTTGTAGTTCTAGCTCTAAAGTATGTATAGATACAATACCCAGACCCAGACCAGCTTCAACGGCCTGTTTAATTGCCTCGTTTGAGCTCATTTCAATACCGGTATGAAAACTTACATTATGCTCATCAAAAAAGCGCTGAATAGCGCCACGTGTGCCTGATCCACTTTCACGCACCACAAAGTGTTCGTCTTCAAAACGCTCTAAAGGTATGCCTTGCTCTTTAACAAGCGGATGGTTAGTGGGTGCTATCATAACGAGTGGATTGACCATAAAGGCTTCTGATTCAACCTCAACCCCCTCTGGAGGCTGTCCCATAATAACCAGGTCGGGTTCGTTACTGGCGAGTTGCTTTTGTAAACTCTTCCGGTTTGTGATGTCCAGGCTGATAGTGACATTTTCATATCGTTGTGAGAATGCAGCCAATAAACGAGTGGCAAAGTGACTTGCGGTCGTCGCAACGGAGATGGCCAGCTTACCGCTACTAACGCCTTTAAGTTCTTCTAGTACCACTTCGGCTTCACCTAATAAGTCTCCAATGCTCTGGCTGTAAGCAAATACTTCACGTCCGGCGGCAGTCAGGTACATTTTTTTGCCAATTTGCTCAAACAGGGGTAGACCTATGGATTCTTCTAACTGCTTGATTTGCATAGAAACACCGGGTTGACTCAGGTGTAATTCTTCTGCTGCGCGGGTGTAGCTTAGGTAGCGTGCTGCGGATTCAAAGACCTTTAGTTGTCGAAAAGTGATGTTAAGTGCCATATGCAACACCTGATAATAATGTAATCATAAGTAATAGCTTATCATAACAATCAAAAACATTGAGTGTTAATTATGTGTTCTCAGACTTATAGTGACCGTCCCTGAATAAAGGCGCTTATTTATTTGCCTTTAAAGCAGACCGAATTTTTAATAGGAGAGCATTCATGGCTTTATTAGATCAAACAGGTCGTTATTCCGACCTTAGCTTGAACGAAGATACTTTACTTGCAGACGGTAAGCACATTCTTGTTGCTTACACTATGGAGCCTGCAGAAGGTTACGGTTACTTAGAAGCAGCTGCTCACTTTGCAGCTGAATCATCAACAGGTACTAACGTTGAAGTTTCAACTACTGATGATTTCACTAAAGGCGTTGACGCTTTAGTTTACTCGATTGATGAAGCTAACGGCATCATGAAGATTGCTTACCCGATCGACCTGTTCGACCGTAACGTAATTGATGGTCGCACAATGATCGTTTCTTTCTTGACTCTTGCTATTGGTAATAACCAGGGCATGGGTGACATCAAGAACTCTCAAATGTTCGACTTCTACGTTCCACCTAAGATGTTAAACCTGTTCGACGGTCCATCAATGGATATCACTGACATGTGGAATGCATTAGGTCGCCCACGTCAAGACGGTGGTTACATCGCAGGTACTATCATCAAGCCTAAATTAGGTTTACGTCCAGAGCCATTTGCTAAAGCTGCATACCAGTTTTGGTTAGGTGGTGATTTTATCAAGAATGATGAACCTCAAGGTAACCAGGTTTTCTGCCCAATGAAGAAGGTATTACCTTTAGTTCATGACGCAATGAAACGTGCACAAGATGAAACTGGTGAAGCGAAAATCTTCTCTATGAACATCACTGCAGACGATCATCATGAAATGTGTGCTCGTGCAGATTACGGTCTAGAGTTATTCGGCGAAGATGCGCCTCGTTTAGCATTCCTGGTTGATGGTTATGTTGGTGGTCCAGGTATGGTTACAACTGCACGTCGTAACTACCCAGGTCAGTATTTACATTACCATCGTGCAGGCCACGGTGCTGTAACTTCTCCTTCTTCTAAGCGTGGTTACACTGCTTTTGTTCTAGCCAAAATGTCTCGTTTAATGGGTGCTTCTGGTATTCATGTAGGCACAATGGGCTACGGCAAAATGGAAGGCGGTCAAGAAGACAAGATCATTGCATACATGATTGAGCGTGATGAGTGTCAGGGTCCTGTTTACTTCCAGAAATGGAATGGCATGAAACCTACTACGCCTATCATCTCTGGTGGTATGAATGCATTACGTCTACCTGGCTTCTTCGAGAATCTTGGTCACGGCAACGTTATCAACACTTCTGGTGGTGGTTCTTACGGTCACATCGATTCTCCTGCTGATGGTGCTAAGTCTTTACACCAGGCATACGATTGCTGGAAGCAAGGCGCAGATCCAATCGAATACGCAAAAGAGCATAAAGAATTTGCTCGTGCATTCGAGTCGTTTGAGCATGATGCTGACGCATTGTTCCCAGGCTGGAGAGACAAGCTGGGCGTTCACAAGTAAGACGAACGTACAGATTGAAAAAGCCCCCGCACGTCGGGGGTTTTTTTTCACTAAATTAGTTAGTAATCAATACTCAGCTAATAAATATAAAAGCATTTAAACCTCAATCTGTAATTTTCAACTCGATTGCTTTTACATTTATTTTCGGATATTTAAATTAGGAAACCTTCCCATGACCGATATAGACATCGAACAATACAAAGTAACAGAAGAGCCTTTTTATAGTGCACAAGATGATGAAGTTGCCATGTATGAAGCGGCTTATGATGCGCGTTTGCCTGTGATGATCAAAGGCCCAACGGGTTGTGGTAAGTCTCGTTTTATCGAGCATATGGCCTGGAAACTGGGAAAACCACTAATTACAGTTGCTTGTAATGAAGATATGACTGCATCAGATCTAGTGGGTCGTTATTTGTTAGATGCGAATGGTACTCGTTGGTTAGATGGGCCGTTAACAACTGCGGCACGCATTGGTGCGATTTGTTATCTGGATGAAATTGTTGAAGCGCGTCAGGATACTACGGTTGTTATTCACCCACTAACCGACCATCGTCGTCAATTACCTTTAGATAAAAAGGGTGAGTTGATTGATGCGCACCCTGATTTTCAGTTGGTTATATCTTATAACCCTGGGTACCAGAGTTTAATGAAAGATTTAAAACAATCTACAAAACAACGTTTCACTGGTCTGGAGTTTGATTATCCTGATACTAAAACTGAAGCGGGTATTGTTGAAAAAGAATCAGGTACTGACGCTGAAACAGCTGCAAAACTCGTTAAAATTGCACATACTGCACGTAACCTGAAAGGTCACGGTTTAGATGAAGGTATATCAACTCGTCTGCTAGTGTATGCAGCAACACTCATGAGTAAAGGTATCGACGCGAAGAAAGCTTGTCGAATGGCTTTAGTACGTCCGATTACCGATGATGCAGATATTCGAAGTACGCTTGATCATTCTATCGATAGTATTTTTGGCTAAATAGTTTCACCACGTAGAGTGGGGGGAATAAACCAGTAAGGTTTTTTAACGCCTGGGCCTCTGCATTTATGCGGTAAAAAAGGTTATTAATAATGCAGCAATCTGATTTCGAAGCTTATCGTGAAAAACTAAATTGCAGCTTCAAACAAATTGATGAGTGTTTTGAAGATTACGTTCAAGATGCTTTAAGAAATTTGAGCAATGAAGGTGTTGATAAATACCTTGCTGGTGCTTCGCGGATTTGTATGATCGGCCGTGGCTGGGAACCGGTTAGTATTTATCTGGAAGAAATGCCGGTGATGGCGCATAAGCTTGGAGAGCCTATTTTAGAGATTGTTTCTACAATAGTTTGGGAACTATCACGCTCACCTAATGGCAAGGCAATTCCTCCTTTTATGCAGTGTCTGCCAGAAGCTTCACGTCGCTTAGGTACGCTTGAGCAGATGCAGAATTTTTTCAAAATTTTAGATACCATGGTTGATGAAACAACCACTTCGGTTCATGGTCATCATAAAACGCATTCCAGTCAGGGATTTTTAGTTTTACTTGAACATATTCCATACTTGTTAAGCCAGCTTTCTTTAGAAGGATTAAAGAACTGGGTAGAGTACGGAACGCGCAATTACAAAACACATCCTGAGCGTCAGAAAGATTATTTCAGTTTACAATCTGCAGACAGTAAAGCCATGTTACAGCGTGAACGTCATGGTACGTTATTTATGGATCATGAGCGTGAGCTGGATATGTTCTTACGTGCTATGTGGGAAGATGAGTCTTTCTTCGTACCCTATTCCTTAGGGTTTGATGAGCTACGAAAACCTGCACCTTATTTTGACAGTTTGGGTATACGTATACCGGATGTATATGATGATTTTGATGATGATTCAGGATTTGTTTCCGGAATAGATCGTTACCGTGTAACGATTGCGCATATAGCCGCTCATCGTAAATGGTCTGGTATATTGGTCGCAGATAACCTTAGTCCATTTCAGCGTATCGCTGCTGAGCATCTGGAAGACTCACGCGTTGAATATTTAATGTTAAAGCAATATCCGGGACTACGTAAGCACCTGTTAGCATTGCATCCAGTACCCATTGAAGGCGATTGTGATAATGAAAAAGAGTCCTGTATTCGTCATCGTCTAGCCATGTTATCTCGTGCAATTTTAGATGAAAATCACGTTTATAAAAATGAGTACGTATTGGCATCGGTAGAAAAATTTCACCAGGCGATGGCTAATGGTGAAAGTAGCACTGAAGAGATGCGAGATATTGCGATTTCTTTTATCACTCGTACACGATTGCAAAGTGACCAGCTACCCAAGATGCATTTTGAAAATACCGTGATTGATTATCGTGATGATAATCGTCATATGTGGGTGTTTATCGAAGAAAATGATGAAGCTGAAGACTTTGATGACCAGCGTCAGAAGAAAGCAGATGAACTTGAACATGAGGGGTTGCCACCACGTCATTATGCCGAGTGGGATTATGCCAGCAACTCGTTTAAACCCGACTGGGTGAGTTTATATGAGTCAGTACATCCTTCAGGTAACAGCTCAGACATTGATGCGATTTTAGATAAGTACAGAGATCTTGCTAAATTATTAAAACAAATTTTAGACAGACTGAAACCACAAAATATGGTGCGTGTACGTTACCAGGAAGAAGGTAGTGAATTAGATCTGGATGTGGCAATTCGTTCGTTGATTGATTACAAGTGTGGCTCACAACCAGACCCACGCATTAATATGAGTCATAAAAATGATGGCCGTGATATTGCGGTTATGATCCTGCTCGATTTGTCTGCGTCTTTGCATGATAAGCCTGAGGGCTCTGATCAGACTATTTTACAATTGAGTCAGGAAGCGGTGTCTTTATTAGCATGGACAATTGACCAACTGGGTGATAAATATGCCATTGCAGGTTTCCATTCTGATACCCGTCATAACGTTCGTTATTATCATTTAAAAGGTTACAGCGAAGACTTTGATGACACGGTGAAAGGCAGGCTTGCAGCTATGGAAGCCGGTTTTTCAACTCGTATGGGCGGCGCCATTCGTCACGCTTCACATTACCTGGATGCACAACAGGCTGATAAAAAAATCATGCTGATATTAACCGATGGTGAACCTTCGGATATTGATGTGGATGATGATCAGTATTTAATTAGTGATACCAAGAAAGCCATCGATGAATTGTCCTCAAAAGGCATGTATAGTTACTGTATTAGCCTGGATAAAAAAGCAGATGATTACATTCAGGATATTTTTGGCCCCGGCGGTTACTCGGTTATTGATCGCATAGAAAAACTACCTGAAAAGCTGCCATTGATATTTACGTCGTTAACTTCTTAAAAATAATTTTCCATAGAGCGCACAGTGAATAATATTGTTTTCTCTGTGTGCTATGTTTTTATGTAGTAACAGTCTTTTATTCAAATATATAGATATATCCAATGAACAATAAAATCACTGCATCAATTCGTTTTTGCTTTAAAGGTCAAACACATGAGCCAACGCTTGAGCTTGACTTAGATGAGTTCATGAAGAGATCGGCACAGTTTTCAGAGATTTACATGCTGTTAGCAAGGGCCAATGATTTTGATTTATATTCTTATGAGTATGAAATGATGCAAGCTGAACCGATAACTATCGTACAGGCATCAGGTTTGGTTTCAGATTATGTTATTGATGGTCTGCTCGATGAACAGGGTTTTGAGCAAGCCTGGAAAGAGTCTATTGTAAATAATGGGTTAGTGAGCATTGCAAAAAATATATTGTCTATTGATAATCTGGATAATGAGCCGGACATAAAGCAGGCGTTAATTGAAGCTTATAATCTAGGGTGCTCGGTTAAATAGCTGTGTTATTTATCCGAATTATTAATTTATTCCAGGCTAGGAATATAATGAATAAGTCGAATTTTTTATTTTGTCTTTGTTATTCTAGTAGTTAAGTTACCTTTCAATAATAGTTCTAAATGTTAAGTTAATTCTCAGTTTACAGGGATTTTTAGTCGTTGGTAAACTATGTAGCCAATTAGATTGCGTTGTTCCCTTCATTACAAATAAGCTGCCATGTTGCAATGTTATTGAAACTGATTCTTTGGTTTTTTTGTGTTTAAAAGAAAATTTACGTTCAGCACCTAAGCTTAATGATCCAATTGCTCCATCTTTTTTTAAAGCTTGTTCTGCGTCACTATGCCAGCTCATTCCTTCTGTGCCATCATGGTATAAGTTAAGTAGGCACGAATTGAATTTCTCCCTGGTTTCTTTTTCCACTATTTTTTTTAATTCTAATAATTCGATTGTCCAGGGTAATGCCTGTTTTGTAGTTTTCGAGTAGGTGTATTTAAATGGCTTATCACCATACCAGGCAACTTTTCTTTTAGTAATAATTCGTTTTCCGTAAATTATAGCTTCGTCATTTTTCCATTCGATATTTTTCAAAAGACTATCTAAATATATATCAGCTTCTTGATACGATAATAATCTGCCATAATAATTCACAATCCCATCTATATGTAGCAGGTTTTCCAGGTTATCTGTTGTGTTGTTAAATAAGTCCATTGTAGTTTCTGGTGTCGAGTGTGTTATCGTAGTATTTTATTATGAAGTTTCTAATGTGAAAATAAATTGTGCACCCTGATCTGGCTGGCTTTCAACCCAAACGGTTTGCTGGTGTAACTCAATTATCTTTTTAACAATACATAAACCTAAACCTGCATGTCCGTCTTTTCGTTCAGGTGTATGAGCTTGATGAAAGCGCTCAAATATTAGAGCCTGCTGATCAAGAGGTATACCCTGGCCCGTATCTATAACTTTAATAGTTAAATTTTTTCCCTCAGGAGCCGTAATATTTATGGTTATATTGCTGTCTTCTTTGCTGTAATAAATAGCATTGTTAATTAAATTATCCAGTACGCGCTCGATTAATCCAAGATCAGCATAAACCATAGGGTTATCTGTTTCAGAGTTAATGCTAAGTTTAATGTTTTTTTTCTGGGCTTTAATTTCAAATTTAGCTATTACATCATAGGTTAGCTCAAGTAAGGGGAAATTAACCATTTCAGGCTGGTGTTCACGGGCATCGAGTTTAGCTAGTTCAAATAATCCATCTATTAATTTTTGTAAGCCTTTTGCCTGCTTCACAGCCGTTTTTAAATATTTTAGTTTATCATCATCAGAAAGACTTTCATGTTTTATGGTTAGGGTCTCAAGGTAGCCTTGTATTGAAGCTAAAGGCGTGCGTAAGTCGTGAGATATGTTAGCAACCATTTCACGACGTAAGTTATCTTGTTGTTTTAGTGCTGACCATTGTCGTTGTATATGTAATGTCATGAGTGAGATATGGTTTTCTAATTCACTGATTTCATCGGAGAGTATTAAATTCGAGGTTTTAGGCTTTAAGTCATGCTCTATCGAAAAATCACTATCAACGAATTTTGCTACGTTATACTGTAGTTTTTTAATGCGTAGGTTTATTCTATAAAAAAGATACAGTCCAATTAAAAGCCCCATCAATAAACTGCCTGCCAAAACAAATCCACCTAAATATATGATCGTGTTTTGTGATTGTGAATTAATAGCACTGGTTATTTCTTCCCCCTGTAGCACAACATACAAATATCCCTTAGGTTTTTTTTCGCTTGGGATAGTGGTAACGGAAAAGGATTTTTTAGTTTCATGGGATCGAGGATCATCACCCAGTATATTAAGTTGTTGAGGCTTGTTTATTCGGGTTTTTATTGGAGTTAGGTCAACGCTATTGCGCTTTACTTTTCCGGGATCTGCAGAGTACGCGAGTATATTCCCTTCTAAATCAAGATAATAAATTTCGATACTAGGATTGATTATCATATATTGCATGAAAGTGCTTTTCATTGCGTCTTTATCAATTTCACCATCATGAACAATTTTTTTATCGTTCACCAGGTTAAGTGCAAGGTTATGGTTAATTAACTGTTGGCTAGACAGATTTATTTGATGCAACATATAGCTTGCAAACAGGGTATAAGATAAGCCGACAACCAGTAGAATAATTCCAAGGCCTGCAGCAAGTTTGAAATATAATGTGTGAATAAATGATAATTTCATAATTTTTCGCTTCTTAGCTGATTACCAATGTCGGACTCCAGTGACCTAATGTTTTTTATGTTTGCTAAGTTTTCGATATCACATTCTGAGATGACGAAGTATACTCAATTGTTAAATACAATTAAGCTGTTGGAGCGATAAACTGATAGCCAACACCCCAAACAGTTTTAATGAATTTTGGTGTGCGTGGATCAGTTTCAAGTTTTCCTCTTAATCGATTTATATGAGAATTGACCGTGTGCTCATATCCTTCATGTCCATAGCCCCATACTTTATCAAGTAGTTGCATTCGATTAAAAACCTGGCCTGGATGTCGTGCAAAATAAAGTAGCAGGTCAAATTCTTTAGCCGTTAGTTCAAGCTGTTGTTCCTGTTTTATTACTTCCCGAGTTTTTGTGTTGATGCTTAAATCAGTAAATGAAAGGTTTTGAGCACTTGAGGTTTTTTCCTGCATGGCATCATGACGGCGAATTAAGGCTTTAACCCTGGCCACCATTTCCATCAAACTAAACGGTTTAGTGAGGTAGTCGTCAGCTCCCGATTCAAGGCCGAGCACTCTATCCATCTCGGCTGAGCGAGAGGTTAGCATGAGTATAGGAGTATAGGTTTTACTTGTACTACGAATTTTCTTGCAGATTTCCAGGCCATCCATGCCGGGTAACATAATATCGAGAATAATCAGATCATATTGTGTTCGCTTGATATTATTCCAGCCATCAACTCCGTCGTAGTATGTATCGACCTCTATGCCGATATCACTGAGATGCAGATTAACCAGTTCTGCAATGTCTCTATTGTCTTCGACAATGATAATTTTTTTATTTTTCATGTGACTATAAATCCGTTACAACAGAGGGTGCTTTAATACGTTGATGTAGTGATTCCCCTGATCCAGGTTCAGAGTACAATAAGAATTGTTCGACAGGCTTCAATGTGGACAAGTTCAATATGTATTTGTATTTAGTGTTTTGAAATATGCTTTAGTTCTAATATGGATTTGATGTGCGAAGTTTCAGCTATTTATAAAGATTTAGCTTCAATGTAGGTAAATAATGTTTTCTTGTAGGTGTTCATTTAGGTGCATATAAAGGGGCTTTGAAATTATATCGTTAATCTGCACCTAAAGGAGCACCTACAAGGTAACGCGGTTTAATTTATAGTCACAGAGACTAGCTTCAGCGAGCATCCTGCGCATTAATGGTCTGTGCTATTTCTTTGCAGTCATCGCTCATTATATATAAGTAGGTTGGCATTACATCATCGGTTAATGGCATTGTATTAGGGTCTTCGCCAGGGAAAGCGCGTACTCGCATTTGAGTGCGTACTGGCCCCGGGTTAATCGCGTTCACCTGTACCGAGTTTTCTTCAGTATCTAATTCATCGCCTAATATTTTCATAAAGCTGGTGATGGCATCTTTTGAAATACCATAAGCACCCCAATATGCATGTGTCTTATCATCGGTTGTGAAGATAATTTTTGAACCCTGTGTTTCACGTAATAGGGGCAAGAGTGCGCGGGTCATTACAAAAGGGGCATTCAGGTTGACCTGCATGACTTTATACCAGACGTCTATATCATGCTGTTGAATGGGAGTAGTAACACCTAAAATTGCCGCATTATGCAGTAATCCATGTAACGCGCCAAATTGCTCTTTCAGTGTGTTGGCCAGGTCTTCATAATCTTTCGGTGTCGCACCCTCTAAATTTAACGGGTATATCGCAGGTTCAGGGTGGCCTGCATTTACAATATCATCATACGTGTTTTCTAGCTTCTTGATGGTTCGGCCCAGTAAAATAACCGTTGCACCGTGTGCAGCATAGGCTTTAGCCGCTGCCCGACCCAGGCCGTCACCAGCACCTGTGACCAGGATTATCTTATCTTTTAAAAAATTTTCTTGTGCCTGATATTGCATAAGGTTCTCAATGTTATTGTTGGGTGAAAACTGACCTAAATGAAATCTTAGGATAGATTTTCCTGATTAATCGATTGTGCGCATTTTACACCAGAGCGTAGGGCTCCTTCGAGTGTTGATGGCAATCCTGGCTGGTTATTTTCTTCAATATACACATAATCACCGCATAACTTGAGATTACTCAAGTTTGTATTGATGCCGGGGCGGTTTTTATCTACATCCGGGTGACATTGAAAAGTCGCACGTTTTTCTGTGATGAGCTTGCTATCTATTAATTTGGGTAAGCTTTCAAGTACACTGTCTAATTCAGTATAAATGATCTCAGTTAGCGCTGTGCTAGATAGCTGAAGGTGCTCACCCTGTGCACTTATTACTATGGCCAAAATATGATCATGGCCACTTAGGGTGCGTTCGAATACCCATTCAGCGATGCCGTTGAGCATTCCTATCATTGGGTAAGGCAGTGATATGGCGCTTTCAAAGTGCATGTACAGGGTAGAAACCGGTTCGTACCTGAGTTGATTTATTTGTTTACAAATATCGAGGCATGGTTCAATTGTCTCAAGCAATTTTGCACAAGCATTGGCTGGCGTCGCCAGAATAACCTGATCAAAACAGATTAACTCATCATTAACTTTAAGCGATTTGATTTTATCTGATCCATCGTGAGGGCTTTCAAGCTGTAGCTCCTGAACTTTGCAACGGGTTCTTATTTCTCCCCCATTACGCAAAATAAATTCTTCGGCTAATGTAGGGAATACTTCGCTTAAGTTTGTGGTCGGAATAAGTAAATCAGTAAAATCTGCTGGTGCATTAAAGGTTTGTTGTAATACGCTTTGAAATGCTTTCGCAGACGCTTGATGTGGGTGAGTGGTTAACGCAGCAAGGCATACTGGTTCGAGTAAGTTTTTAGTATAACTTAACGGTAGCTTTGTATCTTTCAGCCAGTCACTAACCGTCATGTCAGTATTAACAGGTGTGTTTAATAACTTGTTAAAACGTATAAGTAATAGTAATTTTTCTGTAAATGAAAGGCTGGGCGTATTTAATACACCAAATAATAAATGTAATGGTGCAGGGTAGGTGGGTAACTGCAAATCAAAAGCCGTGGTGCCCGTTTTACTGTCCAGCATTAACATTCGATGCGGGAGTTGTTTAAATAGTTGGCTTATATCAGCCTGCATAAGCTTTAGCAATTCTAGCATCTGTTGATACGCGCCAATCATCAAATGTTGGCCATTATCGAGCGTCATATTATTCCATTCGATACTACGGGCACGCCCTCCCAACTGGGGAGATGATTCAAATACGTTTACTTTATGTCCGTGTCTAGAAAGCTCAACAGCTGCACTAAGGCCTGCCCAACCACCACCAATAATTGCGATATTTAATTTTTCAGGCATTAAGGTTACGTTGATGCTGTTTATGATGCTTTTTCTCACGCTGAGATGTACGCCATGCTAACCATAGTTTACGCATGGGAGTGAGCTTGATGCGATGTTCTAAAACACGAAATCCATCGGCTTCGATTTCGTTGAGTAGTGACTGGTATATTTCGGCCATTATCAAACCAGTACGTTGTGTGTATCTGTCTTCAGCGGGTAACTCATTAAAGGCTTTTGAATAAAATTCACGTGCTCGTTCGGCCTGGAACCTGAAAAGTTTTTGTACCGCGTCACTAGTCACCGGCTGAGTTAGACATTGTTGGGTTACACCAAACTGAGCCAGTTCATCCTGGGGTAAATACACCCGACCCCGCTCAGCATCTTCGCGTACGTCACGTAATATATTAGTAAGCTGGAATGCCATGCCTAAATCATGGGCGTATTTCAGTGTTTTCCGGTTATTAAAGCCGAAAATTTCAGCTGATAGTAAACCTACAACACTTGCTGCTCGATAGCAGTATAGAGAAAGGTCTTTAAAGGTCGCATAGTGATGGATATCCAGATCCATCTCCATACCATCGATGATTTCCAACAGGTACTCTTCAGCCAGGTTAAAATCATTTAGCAGATTTTGTAGTGCATGGGTCACAGGGTGCGTAGCGTTACCCTGATAAAGGCTGGAGACTTCAGCCCTCCACCAGTTAAGTGTTTGTCTGGCGACATCTTCGTCCTTACATTCGTCCACCACATCATCAACTTCCCGGCAAAAGGCGTAAAGAGCTGTAATAGCACGCCGTTTTAACTCAGGTAAAAAACGAAAGCTGTAATAAAAGCTAGAGCCACTAGAAGCAGCTTTATCCTGGCAATATTGGTCTGGATTCATATTTGGGCTGGTAGTATTTCTGGATATTGGATTTTGACGTAAAGCAGGGCATAAGGCAAAGGGGGAATATCCTGAGATAAGCAATAATTCAGTTATATTAGTGTTTTCTTATGCATAGTAAGGGTATTACTTATATACTTAGTCTAAATAGATGTTTAATAGAGGAAGAGTTTCAGTCTGATGACCTATAAAAACACTGAAACGCCCATCCAGTTGAGAAAAAATATGCTGTTTCGCTTCGATTAAATAGTTTTTAGACTATTATTTAATAGATAAATCATTAAGGAAAAACGATTCAATGTCAGATGTATATGTAGGTCGGCAGCCAATTTACAACAGGGAGTTAGGTGTATATGGCTATGAGTTACTTTTTAGAGCGGGAAAGGAAAATGCCGCTGCCATGGGAGAATTAAGTGCTGATGGAGCTACTTCTACAACCATAATTAATAGCTTTCTCGAAATAGGTCTTGAGAAGATAGTGGGTGACAGGCTTGCCTTTATTAATTTGACAGAGCAGTTTTTTCTTAATGTCGATGCGCTACCTATTTCACCACAACAGGTCGTGCTGGAGATTCTTGAAGACATACCGATTACTGCGAAATTAATTCAATCAGTAGAACGCCTTAAGGCGGCAGGATTTATTATTGCGCTGGATGATTATATTTATAATCCATCACATAAACCTATTGTCGCCTTAGTTGATATTATTAAAATCGACATAATGCAGCTGGATCAGAAAACTCTGATTGAGCATGTAAAAATACTTAAAAAATATAAAGCGCTTTTACTCGCTGAAAAAGTTGAAACTTTAGATGAGTTTGAGTTCTGTCGTGATCTTGGTTTTGATTATTTTCAGGGGTATTTTCTAAGTCGCCCGCGTATTATAAAAAGTAAAAAAATGCCAAGCAATAAGCTGGCGGTACTTAATTTATTATCCGTATTAAATAATCCCAAAGCTGATATTGAAGACCTGGAAGAAGCCATTAGTTTCGACGTGTCTATGAGCTATAAAATGCTCAAGCTTATAAACTCTCCCTTTTTTGGTTTTAGAAACAAGGTTAATTCGATTAAACACGCTATTGTTATTCTTGGTAGAAACCAGTTACGTAGCTGGGCTTCTATGATAGCCATGTCCAGGCTCGATGACAGACCATCTGAAATGATACACATTGCCATGACACGGGGAAAAATGTGTGAATTACTTGCTGAACAGGCTAACCTGGGATCACTGGAATCTTATTTCACAGCAGGCATGTTTTCAGCTTTAGATATATTGATGGAGCGGGATATTAAAAGCCTTATTGAACCCTTGCCGTTAAGTGAAGAGGTCGTGGATGCCCTGTTAAACCGTAAGGGAAGTATGGGGGAAGCGATTAATTGTGCACTGGCCTATGAAATGTCGAAGCAGGAAACTGCGCAGTTTGAAAACCTGAGTTCGAATGACTTTTTTGTGGCCCATGTAGAAGCCATTAGTTGGGCCAATATGGTCATTGAAACACTGTAGCTATCGCTGTCTGTTCAGAGCAGGTTTGGATCGTTTTATATCAAAAGTTGAATTTATAAAAGGCAAAAAAAACCCCGTACGTCGACGGGGTTTAAGCAATATCGATAAAACCCATCTAAGCGCGAGTTTTTCTTCTAGCAAAGCCAGCTAGACCGATAAGACCTGAACCAAATAACCATACTGCTGCAGGCACTGGAACGGCCGAAAGCGAAACGGGATCATTACCGTTCATGCCTAAGGTGATGCGCAAGCCCTCAAATGGATGGCCACCATTGGTTATGACAGTGCTTTGCCCTACAAGAAAGGTATCACCTGTTTCATAGCTCATCGAGGTGCCGCTGATAGAGCCAGGTCCCGTAGCCGTGTTGAAATTGTATGTGGCATTAGATGATAAGGTAAGGTCACTAAAGTTAAAGATTGTGCCACCCCATTCAGCAAATAATGGCAGGCCCATTGACCAGTCGCCTGTTCCATCACCTTTGTCAGTTAATGTGCCTAATCCATTGCCGTCCAGGTAGAAGCTACCTGTAATGCCACCAAAATCGAAGCTGGCAATTTGGGCAAAAGTGCTGGTTAAGGTCAGATCAGATGTGCCTACTCCACTGTAAATATAATCAGGTTCAATCGCAAATTCAGTCGCATCAAATAATATCTGGTTGCCAGTGGGTGAAACCGTTACCTCGCCTACGGGTGATAAACCTGTTTCGAAATCGACTATTACGCTACCGGATAATAAATCCATATGAAATGAATTCGGGAAATCATCTGGTACGTTTAATTTTGCAGCAAATGCGCTGTTTGATAAGAGGAGTGTCGTCAGTAAAACGAAAGTACTAATGTGTTTTTTAATCATTTTTAGTTAGCCTCCAAGCTTTAATAATCACCAGTTGATCCAAGCTAAGAGGTGATAGTTTATTAAAAATACATTAATTAGTTTTTATGCTTATTTTATGTTTCAAACTAGGTAAAGCAATAAATGAGCCATTAATCTAACTTATTGTTTTTATAGAGTTATTTTTTGTGATGGCAGGTGACGCTTGTTTATGTGAAAAATATGTCGACAGTTTTTTTGAATTTTCCTAACAATTTAAAGAACGCTCTAACTTGTATTATTTAGCTCGTAGGGCTTTCCAGAAAATCCACATCCAGTCATTAAAATCAAGCCGTGGGCGACTAAACAGGTCATCCGTTTGCTTATCCAGCTTAAGTAAAATACGTGAGCCACCGGCAATAATCAGGCGAATTTCAAAACCAAATCGCCCTTTAAGGGATTTACCCAGTGGTGCACCGCTTTGCAAAAGTTTATGCGCACGCTCATACTGTTTACGCATTAATAGAATCATCGGGCCATCAGTTCGGCAAGAGTTGAAATAGGTGTCATTAACAAATGAAGCACGCATTTCATCCTGGGGGATATAGATACGGCCCATCTCTTTATAGTCCTGGGCCATGTCCTGGTAAAAGTTAATCAGTTGCAGGGCGCTGCATACCGCATCGGACTGCCCCAGGCTAACCCGATCTGTTTGTCCATAGAGGTGTAACATCAAGCGACCCACTGGGTTGGCTGAGCGACGACAGTATTGCATTAACTCACCAAAATCTGCGTAGCGTTTCTGAGTTACATCCTGTTTGAAAGCATCAATTAAATCGAGAAAAAGAGGTTTAGGTAGTGTGAATTTCTCTACACAATCGGCAATGGCAATTAAAACTGGGTCATCACCTGGCTTGCCTGTGTAAATATCGTCTATCTGTTGAGCGAGTTGATCCAGCTCCTGTAGCCGCTGCTCATCACTGAGATTACCTTCATCGGCAAAGTCATCTGCGCGCCGGGCAAAGGCATACACTGCTGCGATGGGTAGCCGCATACGTGCCGGCAAAAACCACGAGGCTACGGGAAAATTTTCATAGTGATTTTTGGAAATATCGAGGCAATGCTTATAGGCTTGTTTGGTGTTCATAAATTCACTACGCAATTAGTTAGGGGTAGTATAATCGAACCATGAACTATGCAAAACCCGAATGGCGAGATGGCCAGCCTTATAGCCCCGATTTTGATGATGTTTATTTTTCCGTTGATAATGGAATCGAAGAAACGGAACACGTGTTTATTCACCATAACCAGCTATTACAACGTTTTACCGAAAATAAAAAATCACATTTTGTCATTGCTGAAACAGGCTTCGGTTCTGGGCTTAATTTTTTAATCGCAGTTAAACACTGGCTTGAGTTGAGTGATGCACAACAAACCCTGTATTTTTATTCTGTAGAAAACAGACCTTTCAAACTGGCGGATCTTATACAGGCACAAAACTCATGGCCAGAGCTGAAAAATATCGCTGAGGAATTACAGCAACAATACAGTGCAGCGACCTATGGCTTTCATAATTTTGATTTATTTAAAGGACGGGTAAAGCTGGTTTTAATGCTTGGGGATATTGAAAACGTGTTACCGCAAATGCGGGCAAGTGTTGATGCCTGGTTTCTTGATGGCTTTGCACCTGGGCGTAACCCTGATATGTGGGATGAAAATGTTTTTTCATATATAAAACGTTTAAGTCATAAAGGCTGTACCTTAAGCACTTATACGGCGGCGGGTTTTGTAAGGCGAGGCCTGATAGAGGCAGGCTTTAAAGTGGAGAAAGTTAGCGGTACGGGTAACAAACGTCATATGTTAGTGGCCAGACTTCTTACAACTCAGCCAACGGAGATTAGATTATCACAACCCTGGTATGAAGATGAGCCAGTAGCAGATACAGAAAATGTTTTGGCTAAAAAAACCGTGACAGTGATAGGTGCGGGTATTGCAGGAATAAGCAGCGCCTGGGCATTAGTTAAGCGCGGTTATCAGGTTCAAATAATTGAAGCCGGTGGTGAATGTGGCGCACAGGCATCGGGCAACCCCCAGGGTATGCTTATGCCCCGGTTAAGTCTGCAAGATTCAGCTGATGCTGAATTTTACACTTCAGCCTACTTTTATGCCTTACGTTGTTTACAATTACTGGACGAAAAACAAACTTGCTGGCATCAAACAGGTGGTATTCAACTCGCATCTAGTGATCGCATAAAGAAACAAATAGCTAAGTACCCGCAAGACGCATCTTTAGCCCAGGTATTAGATGCAGCAACGGCCAGTGAAATAAGTGGTGTTGATATTAAAACACAAGCGCACTATTTTCCTCAGGCCTGTAGTGTGTTTCCGCAGAAAATTTTACAGTGCATGATAGATGAAATGGGAAGCGCACTGAGTATTACTTATAATGCCTGTGTAGAGTCAATCAGTTATAAAAACCAGCAATGGCAACTAGTGATTAATCAGCACGAAATAATCAATACATCCTGTCTTATTCTTGCGAATGCCTGGCAACTTAAACAATTTCCTCAGCTTGATTATGTGCAGCTATATCCTGCACGAGGTCAGCTAAGTTATTTTAAGGCAAATCAGCAGAGTAAAAAATTAAAACTACCGCTTTCCTTTGACGGTTATCTTATGCCTGAAAGTAATAAACAGCATGTTTCAGGTGCGAGTTTTGTATTGGGTGATAGTGATACCGAATTAAGGGATAATGAGTTTCAGGATAATCTTGATGATATTAATATCTGGCTAAAAGATTTGTTTAAAGGTGATGATATAACGGGTGGCAGGGTATCGGTCAGGGCCGTTACACCAGACAGAGTGCCAATGGTAGGCTGTGTAGTTGATCAGCTACAGGCAGTTAGCGATTATGCAGACTTGTCCAAAGGTAAACCAGCACATAAATATCCGTTGGCTAAAACCTTACCTGGTTTATATGTGAATACAGGCCACGGTGCCAGGGGATTTACCAGTGCTTTTCTATCCGCAGAGTTACTTGCTGCAATGATATGCGATGAACCCTTGCCTGTATCAAACAGGGTGCGTTATGCTTTGCATTCAGCAAGATTTTTAATTCGCTCTTTAAAAAAGAAGCCGATTTAGATAAATTCTGTAGTTAGGCGTAATGAAAACCCCATTTATAACAACGAGACAGTAGAGTAATGAGATATAGCTTAATTTTTATTTGTTTAGTGTTTTTACCCTTTTCATTGCAGGCGAAATGTGATGATGAGGCAAAAGCGGGTGTTAACTGGACGGGGTGTGATAAAAGTAATATAGATTTAAGTGGCGTGGATTTGCAAGGTGCTGTCTTAAGACGTGTTGATTTTAGTAATAGTAATTTATCAAAGGCACGCTTACAGAGTGCAGATTTAAGCTTTTCAAAATTAGAAAACACAAAGTTTTTAGCAACCCGCCTGGAGCATGCGCGGTTTAATAATTCAAAAATTACCCATGCTGATTTCTCATCAGCGGTAATAGATAGTGCACGATTTAGTCGAGCTGTTATTAAACAAACTACTTTTATTTCGAGTCGATTAAATAAAACAGATTTTTATGAGGCTAAGGTAGAAACCAGTCAGTTTGAAAAAGCACAAATAGAAAAAGCCAATTTTAGCCGCGCTAAGCTTGTTTCAGCAAACTTTAAAAACACTATGGGCAAGGAAGCTATTTTTAATCAGGCAAATTTGGAGAATGCAGATTTCACTGCTGCCAATCTAGAATCAGCCAAGTTTGAACAGGCTAACTTATTAAATACAAAGTTTGATAAGTCTGATTTAAGTGGTGCATCTATTCAGGGGGCGGTGATAGATGGAGCTAGTTTTTCTGATGCTAAATTAAGCAGTACCATATGGGTGAAGTATAAGCGCTGTAGAAATGGTTCTGTTGGGGTTTGTGAATAGGGTATTTAAAAACTGTCCGTGAATAAACACAAAACACGCAAATAAAAATATATGTAGGTGTGCCTTCAGACGCACCTATAAAAAATCGTACTTTCGCAGCCAATCTGCTTTTTATTTCAAAATTTCTTTAAGTTCTTCAATTCGTTTTAAATTCGCACCCATGTCACTATGTCCCACTCGCGATGCAGAGCGAACATGAAATAGCTGGGTTTCAGTGTCTAAGCGTATCTCTAAATCGTCAACATATTGAAACAGCTTTGATGTGTAAGTTGCAGCCAGATAGTTATTTTCTGCTGTAATGATAGTGCCGCCGGTAGACTCTATGACTTTACTGATGTTATCTATATTCAGTTCGTTGGTTTTTATAGCATCGGTAAAATGCGATGCATCATCTGGGAATTCAGTGCAAATGCAATTTGGCTTACTAGAACAGGGGGCTAGCTTTGAGTTAACCAGCCCAGGAGCTGAACCCGTTTGTGATTTATAGCCCAGGTAAAAGAAATAAATGAAGCCGGCAATAGTTGTGCTTAAAAATATAATTAACATTATTTTCATTTTGAATTAACTGTCCTGGTTTATTCGTGTGATTAAGGGTTTTTAAGTTGAATTTATTGCTTAATATCTTTGATACAGAAGTACAGAGAAAATATTGTATGTAGGGCTTAAATATTTCTCAGCGCTCTGTATATCTCTGTGGCAGTTTTTTATTTTAGTTAGATTTTTTAACAAACTCAGTCAGTATAACTATTCTTTGGCCTTCAACTCGACCTTCAATATGTGCAGCATTATCAGGCACTAAAGAAATACCTCTCACCGCTGTTCCACGTTTAGCGGTGAAGTTGGCACCTTTAACATTCAGGTCTTTAATTAAAATAACCGTATCACCCGCTACAAGTACAGCGCCATTGCTGTCTTTGTGAACCACACTGTCTTCACCGCTATCAGCACCTGCCTTTGCCCAGTTAAGAAGTTCATCTTCTAAATAAAGCATATCGAGCAGATCCTGAGGCCAGCCCTCGGCACTCAAGCGAGTTAACATGCGCCACGCCATAACCTGCACGGCAGGTACCTGGCTCCACATACTGTCATTGAGGCAGCGCCAGTGATTTGGATTCATTTTTTCAGGGTTTTCGACTTGATCTTTACAGGTGTTACAAACGAGTATGCATTGATCCGCACTACCATCAGATTCTGGTGGCACTTCATATACACTAAGGCCTTCAGTTGCACTGCATAATTCGCATTTTGACTCACTGCGCGACTGTAACTCTTCTTCTGTACTCATGTTCGTATTCTCTTAATTCTACTAGTGCTTATTGAATTGTGGTGCATATTGTATGGCTATTAATGTCTAGATTCTATTGTTTGCTAGTGTATTGCGTTAATATTTTATCAAGGTGATTGGCAAATGCCATCCTATCACTCTGGCTCAGCGCAGGTGGCCCGCCAGTGTCTACACCACTAGATCGCAGGGTGTCCATAAAATCACGCATATTGAGTCGAGATTTTATATTGGCTTTGGTATAAAGCTCGCCACGGGGGCTAAGGCAGGTTGCGCCTTTTTCTATGGCCTCATCAGCCAGGGGGATATCACTGGTAATAACCAGGTCGCCCGCGGTGAGTCGAGCAACGATTTCGTTGTCTGCAACATCAAAACCGTGTGAAACCTGCATAAAGTTTATTACCTGGGAAGAGGGTATACGTATGACGTGGTTAGCGACCAGCGTCATTTTTATTTTTGTGCGTTCTGCTGCTTTGAATAAAATTTCTTTTATTACAACAGGGCAGGCGTCTGCATCAACCCAAATTTTCATAGTAATACTCTTAAGGTTTAGTTTGGTTATGGATAATCAGTGATTTAGTTATAATAAAAAAAGCAAATTTAGTGGCTGGTCAAAACGTGATTAAGTTTTTCAGGGGCCAGAGAGTAATTTACCCAAGCTTCGAGTGCGTCAATATTAACAATAATTGCTCTATAGCCCAAGTTTTTGCGGGTTTTATGAGGTAGAAGTATTTAACTGGTGAGAAGTCACTGCTGTCACGTTATCTTTAAACCCTGTCATTCCCGTTGGATAGTTAACCCCGTGTTTTAACTAGAACCACTTCTCGGCTCACCCTCCGAAAACCATATTTCAAAGTGCATGGGTCTCAGTGACTTTGAGTTTTCATAACCCGGGATATATTTGACTGCAATATCATGTCCATTATTTTTCAATACAAGCTGAATTTTATCTACAGTTTCTTTTTCGTTTTTCCTAAAGTATCTTAACTGTGAAGAGCCGAGTGTTTTCTGCCCCATTTTTTGAATGCCTGGCACAATCCATTCGTTATTGCTTAATAATTTTTCTACTTCCTGCGCAGCTCCTACTTCATTACTGCTTTTGACATGAATGTAAACCCTGGGTAATAAGTTTATTCTAGCCTTCGCTACATCAACCACTTTTTGAGCAAGTTTTTGTGCATCGGATTCTGTTCTTTCCGCTTCGGCTGCTGCTGAAGCTAATTTTTCTGCTAATTCATCATCCAGTACACGCAACAATCTTAAAGCCATCATGCGTTGCTTCTCATCGTTGCTTGTTATTTTTTCTGAAAATATTTCTATTATTTTTATCTGCCTGTCTGAGTCGGCCCTGTTTATGGAGAGTTGACGATCCAAATCAGCCTTTGATTTAGCATTGTCTTCTTGTTGTTGTGTAATGAAATAAGTGCCGAGAATACCAACAGAAGCTATAACAAGCGGCATTATAAATATTTCGATCCAGTTTTTTCTGTCAGTCATACGTATCTCATTTTATTGATATTGTTAAAAGAAATAACACATAAGTTAAATAGCCGGTCCAGGCGATTTTTTTGTGGAAGCGTTGCTGTTTTCTTATGTGTCTATGTATTCATGTAGTATTTCAACGACTTGCACAGAATAGGTTTTGTACCATTTGTATTTACCTGGAGTTTATGCCTTTTTATGTTCTTTGTCTTCTTTCCATGCCTTTATATCATCTTTTCTTTTCCAGTATGAAATTGCAATTTCATTGTTTCCTTCAGTTGTAGAAATAAAATTAACGTAGCCATATTTAGATAGAACAAGGTCTCTCATATGTTTGGCCGTATCGGAGTAGGCATTGTCTAATAGATTTGTTTCTGCCTTGAAAATTACAGTATACATTTTTTATTTTTTTTCCTTTTTACACATAACGGCTGAGCTCACGGGATTTTGCGAAGCGCAGAATAGAAAAACCCAATGGAGTGATTTGTTAGGCGACATTAGCTACCTTACGTTTTTAATGAATAGAAATAGGCCGAAGTAAATAACAGGCTTAAAATTAAGCGTTTAGTTACCCCAAACACAAAGACTGCTCCACCTAGCATGTTACTAAAAAACACGAACTCGATAATGACTGAAAATAAAAGAAACACAGAAGTGATTAGAAGAAGTTCTTTTCTCTCAATTGGCTTTAACGCACCCCAGGCCAACAACACAGCCCACCCTGCCATAAACATTGCGCTGCCATACATTGCTAACTGATAGTCTGGCCCTGTTCCAATATACCCATTTAAAATATTTGGTATTTCCCATCCAGATGCTATCAAGAACCACGATAGTGCGATTCCGCCATCAACGACAGCTCCAATAATAAACATTAATTTTAGTATTAAATTTACTTTCATATAAATGCCTATGTTTCTTGCGTCTAGATATAATGACTTCCCCTAAAGGGTACCGATCTCCGTGGGTTAGCTAATTAATAGTCAGCGCCATAATATGAAAATGTAAACATTCATTAACAGACTCGGAGGTCGAAATGACACAATTTAATATACTTTTTATCGGTATGGACGTCCATAAAGAATCCTTCGTTATTTTATTAGCTGATGATGATAGAAATAATCAATCAGAGTCAAATTGGGGGAAGTCCAGAGAGTAATTGTTTTTAATATACTCGGTCCCTAATATTAGAGTTAATCACTCTCTGGCACCTGTTGTTCCAAGTTATCAGTTATATGAAAGTAATTAAATTAATAATTAGGCAGCCATATTACGTAGTGAATAAAAACAAAGGTTTAGGACGAATTTAGTGCTTTTTATTATGGGTATCCGGATAAATTTTTAAACCGGTTAGCGGTTGCTAAGAATCACCCTGCTGGTTCCCGGGTTATTTTTATTTTCTATAAGGGAGTCTCTCCTGGGAGGCTTTCAATGTCTTTTGCAACTCAGCAAACCCGGAAGCTTAATCAACGATATAGTGAGGGAGTAGAGGTGGTATTGAGTGCTGTTAATTTTTTACAAAATTTAACAAATTAATCGTAAATATACTCTTAAAAGCGTCTATATTATAAATAATATTAAATTATTTAAAGCGATTTGATTTTGTCAGGAAAATCCCCCATGGAAATATCTGCTGTCAAAAGCTCCAGTAGTAATGATAGGCCTTTGTTTGCTGATGTATCCAGCAGTAAGCGTGCCGATAGTCATGATTCTGAATTTTCGTCAAACGACTCACGTTGGAAAATAATGATCATTGACGATGATAAAGTGGTTCATGATGTGACACAGCTCGTACTTAAAGACTTTATCTATAAAGAGCGTGGGCTTGAATTTATTCATGGATACACGGGTGCAGAAGCTCGTAAGCTGCTTAAGAAACACCCTGATACAGCGGTTTTATTACTGGATGTGGTAATGGAAAATGATACCGCTGGTCTTGATACGGTGCGATATATTCGTGAAGATTTACACAACAAAACCGTTAGAATAATTTTACGTACCGGGCAGCCTGGTCAGGCGCCTGAGCATACCGTAGTACGCTCATATGATATTAATGATTATCTGGAAAAGAGTAAATTAACCGCTCAGTATCTAGAGACTGCAATGATTACCTCGCTCAGGTCTTATGATGACATCTGTACCATCAGTCACTTAACTAGTAGTAATGATATTCTGGAATCTCTAGTTGAGGCACGTACACAAGACCTTTCTGAGGCAAATGATCTGTTACAGCAGCAGATGAGAGTTCAAAGTCAGGATCATAAGGCTTTGCAGTGCAGTGAAGCACGGCTAGCTGAGGCACAACGTATCGCACGTATTGGGCATTTTGAGTGGTCTGTTATTGATGACAGCATGATCTGGTCTGAACAGATTTATCGTATATTGCAGTTGCCGACAAAGGCCGGTTCACATTCACAGACAGACTTTTTAGCCAGGGTTGCTCAGGAAGATCGAGATTTTGTGTCGGAGAGCTTACGGCGAGCTATAAGAGGTAGAGAGCCTTACGATATTGAGCACCGTTTACAGCTGGATGAAGGCGTTATTCGATTTGTTAGACATCAGGGAGATGTCTCGCTTGATGCCGATAATAATGTGACACGTATAGTAGGAACATTACGAGATATAACGGAGCGACGCCTTGCTGAAATTGAAATGCGTAAATTATCAGCAGCAATAGAACAAACAGCAGATGGCATTATGATTACCGACCAGAATGGCATAATTGAATATGTAAATCCTGCAATGTATCAAATGACTGGCTACAGTAAAGAAGAGCTTATAGGGCAGACGCCGGCTGTACTAAAGTCAGATAAACAGAGCAGTAGCTTTTATCAGCGACTTTGGAAGACAATTCAGCGAGGTGTTGTTTTTAATGAGGTTGTCATTAATAAGCACAAGAGTGGGCGTTTGTATTATGAGGAAAAAACCATAACACCGCAAAAAAATGAACAGGGTGAAATCATTAGCTATATTTCCAGCGGTAAGGATATAACCGAACGTATGGAGGCGCAAGAGCGCTTATACCATCTTGCGCATCATGATTCACTCACGGGTCTGCCGAACAGGGTTTTGTTTCAAAACCGCCTTGAGCAGTCAATTAACCGTGCTCGTTGGCGTGATCGGGTGTTAGCCGTTATGTTTTTAGACATAGATCGCTTTAAGGTAATTAACGACACTCTTGGCCACAACGTTGGTGACTTATTGCTGAATGAAATGGCACAACGATTATCAGAATGCGTACGTGATGACGACACGGTTGCACGCTTTGGTGGAGATGAGTTTGTTATTATTTTGAATGATTTAGCATCTGTTGAAGACATTCCTGGTGTGGCCAGTAAAATACTAAATAGTTTCTCAGCGGTGTTCGAGTGTGAAGATCGTGAGTTGTTTGTGACTTGCAGTATTGGTATAAGTCTTTACCCTGAGGATGGTGCTAATGGCCAGGTGCTGACAAAAAATGCTGATGCAGCCATGTACCTTGCTAAACGAAAGGGCAAAAATGCATTTCAGTTTTACACAGAAGAGGACGAACATCAGGCAATAGAGCGACTAACCCTTGAGTCTAGCCTGAGGCGAGCCCTGGAGCGTGATGAATTCAGGTTGTTTTACCAGCCTCAGCTTGGTCTTTCCTCCTGTAAAGTAGAGGGGTATGAAGCTCTATTACGCTGGCAGCATGCAGAGCACGGTTTAATTTCCCCTGCGCATTTTATTCCACTGTTAGAAGATACAGGTATGATTATTCCCGTTGGTAAATGGGTTCTTCATACAGCCTGCGCCCAGGAAAAGGCTAATCAGAAAGCAGGGCATAGCGCTAAAAAAGTGGCGGTGAATATTTCTATTCACCAGTTCAGGGATAAAGATTTTGTTCAAATGGTAGCTCATACCTTAACGGCAACTGGTCTAGAACCTCAGTATCTTGAACTGGAAGTAACTGAAGGTGTGCTGATAGACGATATCGGGGAAACTGCGGCTAAACTGCATGAGTTGCATAATATGGGAATCTCTCTTTCTATCGATGATTTTGGAACTGGGTATTCATCCATGAGTTATCTCAGAAGGCTGCCTTTTGACTTGCTGAAAATTGACCGTTCATTTGTAACCGATGTGACAACTAACAGTGATGATGCTGCAATTACATCAGCTATTATTACATTGGCCCATTCTATCGGCCTGAGTGTAATTGCTGAAGGCGTTGAAACAACGGAGCAGTTAAGTTTTCTTGACCAGTTGGGTTGTGACTCAATTCAGGGTTATCTTTGTAGCCCGCCGCTACCTGCTGACCAGTTTGTTGAGCTGAAAGTGGATCAATATCATAACTGGAAAAATTACCTAAGGCATTGTAATCGATAACCCCCCCCCTTATAGGAGTAGAGTCATGAGCCAGGCAAAACCACAGGATATTCCTGTGCAAAACCTTAATATTCCACTTGAACGTGATGTTTTCTTACGGTCTTTAATCCGAGAGCTTTCGGGTTTGCTAGAAGATATGATTGGGCTGGATGATGCGTCAGGGTTTATCAGTGTTGTGGGTCAGCGTATCGGCTCAGAAATTGATGGATATTATAAAAAAGAACTACAGGTTTCAAAGCTCACTAAGAATCAGATCTGTGATGTTTTACAGGATCTTAAAACTCGTATACAGGGTGATTTTTATATTATTGAGTCTGATGAGAATAAAGTCGTGATGGGTAATAATGTTTGCCCATTCGGCGATAAGGTTAAAGACCGCTCATCGTTATGTATGATGACTTCTAATGTGTTTGGAACTATAGCTGCTGATAATAATGGTTATGCAAAAGTATCGTTGGATAAAACCATAGCTCAGGGTGATGCGGGTTGTCAGGTGACTGTTTACTTTAATACGTCTGATGAGGCTAATATGGCCGACGGCAGGGAATACTATCAGGCAGGGGAGTAAAGGATGTTGCCTGAGGCTTTTACCAAAATTACAGACGCACTGTCTGATCCATATTTTTTGCTCTCCCAGAGTGGTAATATTATTTCTACAAATAAGGCTGCGAGAAAAAAATTTTCGTTATTAAACTCAAGCACAAATTCATTGCACCTTAATGCTTTGCTGACAGATGAGCCTGAGAGATTAAAGCAGTTGTTGAAGATGTGGTCACGCAGTCAATCGCCTCTGCCTTCCAGAATTACATTTAAAGCAGGTGAAGAATCAATCATTCAGTGCATGTGTAAGGGCAGTACAATAAGGCCAGCTATGAATGGTGATAGTGCACTCATCATGGTGCAATGTACTGACAAAAAGCAATCAACGGCTGTATTTGTTACCCTTAACCAAAAGATTGAACTGCTAAAGCGAGAAATTAGTGAGCGGCGTAATGCGGAGAGGAAAGTTCGGTTGCTGAATCAGGAGCTCGAACAACGGGTTGATGAGCGTACCGCCGAATTACAGCAAACAAATAAAGAACTAGGTCGTTCGCTTGAAGAGTTAAAAAGTGCCCAGGACCATCTGGTTCGTACTGAGCGATTGGCATCATTGGGCGGTATGGTTGCAGGCGTTGCACATGAAATTAATACGCCAATCGGTGTTTGTGTTACAGCTTCATCATTTCTTGAAGGTCAGGTTAACCATTACCAGAATCTCTATGACCAGGATGCGCTTACTCGTCATGGCTTTGAAGAATTTATAAATGTTGTATCCGAGTCGTCTACTATCGTGATTTTAAACCTCCAGCGTGCCGCAGATCTGGTTCGCAGTTTTAAACAACTGGCTGTAGATCAAACCAGTGATGAACGTCGTGTTATTGATATGAAAAGTTACATTGAGGAGCTATTGCTCAGTCTTCAACCTTACTTTAAGCACACAACGCACAGTTACAATATTATTTGTCAGGAAAATATTGTAATAGAAAGTTTTCCAGGTGCTATAGCACAGATTATTAATAACCTGATTAGTAACTCAATGACTCATGGCCTGGAAAATATCGATAATGGGAAAATTAAAATTGAAATAAAAAAGGATGGGGATGATATTCAATTACACTATAGCGACAATGGGGTAGGTATTCCTGAACAGGATAAAAGTAAAATATTTGATCCATTTTTTACCACAAAGAGAAATCAGGGTGGTAGTGGTCTGGGAATGAATATTGTCTATAATCTTGTCACCAGTAAGCTGGGTGGAAATATTAATATCACAAAAGAGGAAAGCAAAGGTGTGCATTTCCATATAACGATTCCAGGTACAGCAAAAAAGTAATAGTGGATTTGGTAGTGTTGTTGTTAAGGCACCACTATATATTTCTGAAACTTACTAACTTTGTACCCCTTAACTAGTTTTAGTTTTAGAGGTATTAATTAAAATGGGTTTGGTACAGTCTACGTTAATTTACTTGTATGGTTAAATTTTCCAATAGAAATTAAAATTAAGCTTGTTAGAGATTTTTTACTAGGAAAGTCTTTCAAGCAGCATTTGCCTGATGGATTACGTGCATCACAAGCACACGAATGTTCTTTTGTTTGTTTAATTACAAATTCTTTAATAGTTGTGTTGTTCCTGGCTTCTTTTAAAGTAACGCCATAACAGTAGCAAATGAGAGAGTCATTTGATTTTTCTTTTATTCCTACAGAGGTACGGAGCTGAGACTTTTCAATAACGGAGTTATCTTGGCCGAAGTAAACTACTTCACATTTAGGGGCGTCACAGAAATAGTAACCCTGACTTTTGTTATGCCATGCCCATGGGTTATTAATGTGGTGCATAATTGTTGATTGGGGCACGCTAGAATATCTATTGCCATTTACTGGGCAGATATGTTTTTTAGGAGTGTTGTTTGCAGTATGTGAAGATGAACAACATTGTGACATTTTTTATCTCCTTCTAGCTCTAATAATTAATTAGACAGAAAGAGGGATATTGAATATTTAACATTCTGTCTATTTCTTTATGCTATCTATCGATTTGCCTATTTCTTACGAGCATTTCAAATAGCTATATCAATTTTTACTAATAAAGCAAAACTCTCTTTATTTAAAACAATCTATCTAAATCTACACTTTATATGTAAAGCTTAATGCCTATCAGGTTACCGGGTCAATTTTTGATTAGTTTTGTTTCTTCTTTATCTATTTGGCTTTTATTTATGATGCATTACGTCCTACTATTACAACGTGAAATGCAGAAACTTTATGTATTAAAACAATATTTTGTTCAAATGGCATAAATGACTTATTGACATTGTATCGGGGAACTTCTGTTTAAACCAGGGCAGGAGAATGAGTGAATTTGTGATTACCTGCTATGCACCTGGCAGTGCATAGTGAATTTTATAATGCTTTGCGCATACGTCGTTCATCAAATCCATGGATGATTTCTTTGTTAATAATCACCAGTGGTGTGCCTCTGCCACCAAGTAGGTAAAACATGTTCATGTGTTTTTCTGATCGATCTATATCGTACTCGGTATAGGGTAAATTATGTTTTTCGAAAAACGATTTTGTTATATAGCAATAGGCGCAGTTTTGCGAGCTGTACATTATGATTTCAGGTGGATTTGCTTTTGTTAATGTTAGCGGTTCATCTGAAAGCATTTGTGTGGAGAAGTGTTGCACTAAAAAGAACCCGGCAATAAATAGTGTAAAAATTATTACTGCGGGTCGTTTATAGAAAGCGGTTTTTGTCTTTTGAGAAGTCATGTTTAAACTCAGTGGTTTTTCATTGCCGCTTCGTACTTGGCTTCTACTTCATTTAATTCATCTGCCGGAATAAAGTCTTTCCATTTTTCCTGCGGAATATTCGACATCGCAGTAGCAACAAAATCGGCGCATTTGGGGCACTTGAAGAAAAATGTGTGTTTGTTTTGGCAGGTATGCGTGTCTATTGCGTATTCGTCCAGTTCAAGGTCGCAATTGCATTTTTTGCAAAATCTTGGAAATTCGTAGTTTGCGTAATCCATGTTCTAATTCTCGTTAGAGGGGGTGTTTACTGTATCAAAAAACAGCGACTAAATAACCTGAATTCTTGTGAAGTTATCGGGTGTTTTAGCCATCACGACCATCGATTCTGGGGCTCAGGTACATAGGTGCATATTTAATAAACCAGGTGGATAAGCTTAGTAGCCACAGTCCTGCGGCAATGAGGTTTAGATTATTGCTCATTAGAGCGTCATCAAATTGCAGGTCTGAGAATATACGCGTAATGGCGGCTAATTGCAGACCGAGGAATAAGTACCAGCTGATATTATCTAATATAAGCATTCTGCCGGAGTGCCCCATTGTGACACGTGAGGCCATAGCTATTAGCAGTGATGCAAAGAAGCCTATGGTTATGGCATGTAGTGGTGAGCGGCCCAGTATGTGCTCACCTGTAAACAGTAGCAGTAGGCTTTGTATGCTATACAGGCTCATGCCGATAAATAACCAGAAAAAAGCCATGTGTAATACGGCGAGTAAACGGTCTTTAAAGCTACGGTGTGACTGCCAGCGAACGGTGTGAAAGAGGGCAACGGCCGCAAGTGGGATGTCGGCTAAAAATAACCATTCTGCCTGATGGAGTGTGGTTAATATAAAGTGGCTTATGCATCCTGTAACAAATATCCATAAGGTATATGTGGGCTGAAATATCCGATAGTTATCAATTACATTGCTACTGAAAAATGGCAGCATGCGGTGGCTTACTGTAAATAACAGGGGCAATAAAAATAACCAGATGCCAATGTTGAATGCGAGCTCAATAAACTGCCAGTTATTGCTGTATAACCACCAGCCATAACTTGCTACACCGAAGGCACCGCAAATAAGGGCAGCCAGTGCTAGCATTTCATATAGTTTGTTTTTTGCAGGTGCTCGTTTAAAGGTTTTATAAAGAAGTACGATGCCATTGATCCAGCCAAATAAAAATATAACTAAACCTGAGAACATTGATGAGGCATTGTAAAATAAACTTACTTCAAAAATAATGATGCCGACATTCATCCAGATGAAGGGTGACACATAGTGTTCTTTATCTATCGCTTTAGCATTCATCCAACGAGGAAAAACAGTCATTAAAAAACCAAAAATGAAAAAAATAAACAGACCATAAATCATCACAAATCCATGTGCCCAGGTTGAGGGGATTTGTGTATTAAGTGGTGCCCAGATATCCGTGTACCGACCCAATAATTCAACTGACCATAATAGTATTGGAAGAATAAGCTGAATAGCACCGCTAAAGAAAAAGAGGCGGTGCGGGACTGCGCTGAAGGTATTCCAGAATGTTTTCATAAAGGATTTTCAATAATAATATTAAGGTTAGATTTTATGGGTTGTTTGAGGAAAATGGCTTAACGAAGGTCAATTGCTAAAAATATAGTAGCGGATAACAGTGCACATTTAACCTTAATTAAATACGGGTTTTGTAGCTGCTCCTTCAGGTGCACACAGGTCGGAACCATTATATTAATACCATTTTGCACCTGAAGGAGCGCCTACAAGCTATCAAAAGCTATTAGTCAATTAAGCGACCAATGCCTCCCAGTACGGAGCCTTCTCCTTTGTCTTTGCCACCATTGGAGGGGGCGTGTTCAAGTACGCGGTCAGCAAGACGAGAGAAAGGTAAGCTCTGTATCCAGACTGAGCCAGTGCCCTTTAATGTGGCTAAAAACATGCCTTCACCACCAAAAAACATACTTTTAAGGCCTTTGGTCATTTCAATGTTGTAATCAATACCATCACTAAATGCTACCAGGCAGCCTGTGTCTAAACGTAGGGTTTCATTGTTAAGTTCTTTTTTTACTACCGTACCACCCGCATGGATAAAGGCCATGCCATCGCCTTGAAGCTTCTCTAAAATAAAGCCTTCACCTCCAAAGAAACCGGCACCTAATTTACGGTTAAAGGCGATGTCAATTTTAGTACCAAGGGCCGCAGCTAGAAATGAGTCTTTTTGACAGAGCAGGTTACCGGCATGTTGAGACATATCTACCGCAATAATACTGCCAGGAAAGGGTGATGCAAATGAAACATGCTTCTTTGCGGAGCCGGTGTTAGTGAAGTGAGTCATAAATAGTGATTCACCTGAAATAACACGTTTACCAGCGCTAAATAACTTACCCATAAAGCCTTGATCAGGCTCTGAGCCATCGCCCATTTTAGTTTCAAAAGTAATGTCTTCTTCCATATAGGTCATGGCGCCGGCTTCTGCTATTACTGTTTCATTCGGGTCTAATTCCACTTCTACCATTTGCATGTCGTGGCCAATGATTTTGTAATCTACTTCATGGCATTTCATTAATTTTTCCTTTTCACTTTTTTCTAAATCAGGTTTTATAAGAGTGCGGTTAATGGCTCAGTTCGCTCATGGCTTCCTGAGCGACTTCTTTTACTTCATCATCACTATCTTCGAGTAGTGGGCGTATATATTTTTTAGCATCAGGGTGGTGGGTTAAGCCGAGGTAATAGCAGGCGTCAATACGTACCCTGGCAAGTTTATGCTGGCAATACTCACCAAGTCTATCAATGTTGTTAATGAGTGTTTCACTGCCTGCCAGTTGTTCTAAAATAGCCCCTACACCAATACGGGCTGATAAACCGAACTTCTCGTTTGTCATAATATTGAACAGTGATTTTATCTGTTCAGGGCTGTCTTCAACTATTTGCTGTACCTTTGAGATTTCACCCGACACCATTAGTTCCTCAAAGTAGTCGCTCATGTCGTCTGTATTTGAAGATTTATCGATCCACTGTTGAATTTCGGTTTTAGATTTAAGTCCCACTAGTTCAAATTCATCCAGTTTAAGCCAGGGTACTGAGCGCACATTCAGTGACTCTGCCCGTGCGGGGTCTTCTACAATATTTACCACCTCCAGACGGGCAATTTTGCCTTCTTTAATCAATTCAGACAGGCTTTGTAGTACGCTGGGGCAATGTTGACAGCCGGTTGCTATTAGCAACAGGGCCGAGGGTGTGTGGCTCATCAGGTTTCCTGGCATATTTTAAATATCGATATTGTATCAGCCACTTTGATTGATGGGATAAGAATAGAGCTGGAAAATTAAAATATGTTAATATATCTCCCGTATTTGACGAATTTTAGGCAATAAATTATGAGTATTTTGGTAGCTGTGGTAAATGGTGATTCTGAGGTTGAGTATGACCGTAGCAAGCCTTTAGGGGCGCAACAGCACGCATATCTGGAAAAAATGGATGAAAAAATGGATATGGGTATTCCTAGCGGGCAGGGCAATATTTTTGCACCAGACCTGGACCAGAAGGCTCAGTTTGTAGCCAGCCAGCTTATGATGGCCATAGAATCTGATGATGAGCAGTTAATCGCCGCTAGCATGGCATATTTGGCAAATCGCTTGCCAGAGCTGAAACAGGTGAGCTCAAAAGAAAAAGATGGGCAACAACAAATAACGTTAATTTATGACCGTGATTATACGCCACCTCAAGAGATTAACTTTATAAAACCCGAGCATTTAAACAGCTGAAGATGAAAAGCTAATGCAGAATACTCAAATTGTTGTACTCGGAGCGAGCAATAAACCACATCGCTATGCTTATAAAGCACTTAAGATGTTGCTGGAGTATGGATACCATGTTTTACCTGTTCATCCAAAACTTGAAAATATTGAAGGTTTGGTGGTGAAACATCATTTGAGCCAAATTCAATCATCGGTGGATACGCTCACACTCTACATTGGGCCTCAACGTATCGGACCACTAATTAATGAGATTGTTGAGCTTAATCCTGCGCGAGTTATTTTAAACCCGGGCACAGAAAGTGATGAGCTCGAATTAGCGCTACTACATAATGATATTTCATTTGTTAAAGACTGTACCTTGTTGATGCTGGAACACGGTCGATTTTGAAGTGTTAAGATCATGTACCTTTTCTTTGTGATTTTAAAAACAGCTGTTCCCAAAAGTCACTAAATTATAAAACTCATTCATGAACTTTATATTTATGGCTCTGCACAATACATTTAAATTTAACCAGTCAAAATCATCACGATGTAAGCTATATTGGTTAGTGAAAACATACTATTTTTAATGAGATATAGCCAGCTGATGCCTGGTTGGTAAATTTAGTATGTTTTACCATTTAATTGAATCATTATTTATCATGCTCTCCGCTATGCTCGTGCCCAGCATGCGATAGGCTTCCATTTGCACTTCATCAAAAAACTGATCAGCCGTGGATTCATCAGGAAAATCCAGATGTGTATTTTTATAACCCATTACATCAGCCGGCAAATCTTTTATTAAAGTGGTTTTGAAATAAATCAATTTTCCGACAGTCTCATTTTTAGGATAAATAATATCCGCTATAAGGTAACCTTGTTCTGCATACTCAGTTGACCCATCGTCGTGTTCTGTATATCTTAATCTTTCAAGATCCGTTTCATTTATCTTTATTTGAATACCAAAATCAACCCTTGCTTTTTCAATAATATTAGACAGACTCGCAAAAACAAAACCTTTGTCTTCTTCTCCATCGCAACACACAATTAATCGACAATGACGACGCAGTAATTCATACATTGCCAGGTTTTCAAAATGTCCACCATCCGATAACTGTATGAAGTCGGCTTGCTCATTGAGTTTGTTGCGTGACACAATGCCTCTGAATCCGGGTGATAAATAGTTCGGGTTAGAATCCTGATTGCTTTGATATTTAGGGTTAGGATTAGTCGTCCAGTAGCCCAGGCGTAAATTAAATATCGACATTAAAGCGGAAACAAGAGGGTTAATTGTTAAGCCTTTTCCCGCAACACCAGAGTCTGAATTTGCCGCTGCACCTGATATGGCTATAGCTGTAGGTAAAGTTATTGAACCATTGGCAAATTGTTCACTTTTTCTCCAGCCTGTTGCATTTGCACCGGAATATAAAGGACTTAATATGAAATTGTCTCCACCACGGCCTTTAAATTTAGCTATTTTTGATTTAACCAGAATAATATTAGTATTGATTATATGGTATGGCATGGTGTTGTCATCTTTCGACAGGCAATCATGTAAACTTGCTTCATTAGCTTTTTTTGCAATATATGCATCACCTCTATCAATGATTTTACAGGCATCAGGTGTGAATGTTTCCATTAACCGGTCCCTATAGTAGCGATGTATAGAAACCTTGTTAATTGGAATTAAATATGCGGATAGTAAAATAATGATTGCCGAGGCTGCATGTATCAGCAAGCCCAATTTTATGTCGTTGTTAAAAATGCTAAAGATCGTTTCAGCAAGGTTTATATCATAGGCATCATATGTAAAATTTTTAACAGCAAGTGCAAGTTTGTCAGATAATACAAACAGACCAATAAATAAAAGAGCAACCCCCGTATTTACCAATAATGGTTTAGGTATGATTTTTAAGATGCTTTTTTTATCAGATTTCTGGCTAAACCAGGCAATGATTGAACCCACTAAGGCAGATATTCCTCCTTCAACTGAATTAATATAGCTGGTTAATTCAATGACTAATGCAATTGTTAGTAAACTGGCTGATATTATAAAAAATATTGGAATAGTTTTCTCCCAATATCGCCGCCATAAATATGCAGGTCCAGAGTGCCTTTTCAAAGTGATAGTTATAAAGCCATATGATAAAAGGCAAAGCATATAAACTATGGCTGAGTATATTCCGTATTCAAGTATATTTGTTCCAAATGTTTTGTCATGATCGAAAGCGGATGTGTAGTACAGTAAGTGGAATAAAAAGCTGAGCAGAACCAAAAGAGTTATAAAGCCCATGCTTATGCTGCGCAATATTACAGATAAAAATGATAGTGCAGTAATGCCTTTTCCCGGTAATAAGTATTTCCCGTGTTGGCGTAAATGGCGCATTAATGCAGCCTGGTCCTGATCCATCTCCGGGTCGTTATTAGAGTGTCGGCTACCTGATCCATAGGGGAAGTTATCTGCAGCTGTACCAAATTTTCTATTGCAGTTTGTGTCAGTTTTCCATTTCTCCAGCCATAACCATGAGAGAGAACCACCAAGATAACTGCCACCTGAAACGGTTGACAGGTAATCAAATGCTTTTAGTTTGCTATGCCTGGCTAATGTTTGCATAACACCAAGGCAGAAACTGGCTGATCGAATACCTCCACCTGAGAGCGCAATGCCTTTAAGATTGTTTGGGTCAGATTGACGGGTTTTTTTCAGGTGTTCAAGTTCGTCTAATACGACAGATTCAGCGCCAGCATATTTCGTGTCATTAATGTCATAGTCAATAAAAGAATCATCAGTTTTATGTGTGGTGAGCATATTAATCTCGTCATTTAATGGTGACTTAAAATTATTTAAATAATCTAATAACTAACAAGCTAGTTCAGTCATTTTCTGTATTAGAAGATGAAATATTAAAAAATGAATGGCTTTAGCTAAGGAAAAAATAGAAAAATTAAACACTGAAACTTATAGGTATACGGAATTAATTGAAATTAAATATCTGAAGGTTGAGTTGAATTTTGTCATTTTAAATTCCTTTTTATTTGTATTCAAATACTCGCTATTAACATGACGTTAATCTGAAAATATAACATCCTGTTTATACTTTAATTACTATGTAGATAAACTACACCTAAATCACGATATTATCAATATGTTCATGTAATCGCAGATATATAATTAAATACTTATGGTTTGTTGATTTAGGTCGTAAATAGGGGGGTATGACTTGGATTTTTTATCGTGTCTATGCATAATGTAATTATCTTTATGGGGCTTATATCGATCACACCATTTTATTTAACTATGTAAATGATAAAGGATATTCATGAGTTACGTAATTTTCTTTTCAGATATTGGTATAAAGGATGTCGATCAGGTTGGAGGTAAAAATGCCTCCCTTGGTGAAATGTATACCAGGCTGTCGGCACAGGGCATTAAGGTTCCCAATGGTTTTGCCACCACATCCCAGGCATATATTCATTACATGCAGAAAAATAACTTACTGGATAAAGTGAATAATGCGCTAAATGATTTAGACACCCATGATTTGAATGCCCTGACTAGAATTGGGCGTCAAATTCGTAGTTGGGTATTACATGCTGAAATGCCTCATGATCTGGCAGATGAAATAGTAACCGCTTATGAGAAATTGGGCGAAGAGTATGGCGTATATCCGGATGTTGCTGTACGTAGTTCGGCAACTGCAGAAGACTTACCTGGGGCCTCTTTTGCGGGGCAGCAAGAGACCTATCTTAATATTTCCGGGAGACGTAATTTATTATTAACCTGTAAACACGTTTTTGCTTCCCTGTTCACTGATCGGGCTATTTCCTACCGTGTAGATAAAGGGTTTAATCATATGGATGTTGCGCTCTCTATTGGGGTGCAAAAAATGGTGCGTGCTGATACAGGCTCATCGGGTGTTATGTTTACCATTGACACTGAAACAGGTTTTGAAGATGTCATATTAATTAATGCCACCTGGGGATTGGGTGAAAATGTAGTACAGGGTGCAGTTAACCCCGATGAGTTTTATGTCTTTAAGCCTACTCTTGAAAAACATCAACCGATTATTCGTCGCTACCTTGGTAAGAAAGATATAAAAATGGTTTATAGCCATGACACAACTGCAGGTTTATCTACACATAATGTTGAAGTGTCTATTGAAGAGCAAAATAAATTTTGCATCTCTGACGAAGATGTTTTGAAGCTTGCGCGCTATGCAATGACTATTGAAAATCATTATCAACGGCCAATGGATATTGAATGGGCAAAAGACGGTGAAAGTGGTGAGTTGTTCATTTTACAGGCACGACCTGAAACCGTGCATACTGATGATAATAAACAATACCAAACTTATTTTGAATTAGAGCAAGTAGATAAGCCTAAACCTCTGGTTGTAGGTAAGAGTGTAGGTAAACGTATTGCGTCAGGTAAGGCTTGTGTGATCATGGATGCCAGTGAAATGGATAAGTTAAAACCTGGTGAGGTGCTGGTTACTGATATTACCGACCCAGACTGGGAGCCGGTAATGAAAATTGCTTCTGCCATTGTTACCAATAGGGGAGGGCGCACATGTCATGCAGCTATTATTGCTCGGGAGCTTGGCGTGCCTGCTATAGTTGGTTGTGGTGATGCCACCAGTATGATTAAAACAGCTAATGAGGTGACGGTGTCATGCGCGGAGGGAGATACCGGTTTTATCTATCCTGGATTACTTAAATTTAATGTAAACAAACAGGATGTGTCTTCACTTAAAAAGCCTGAAACTCGTGTGATGTTGAACCTGGCAAACCCCGAATTAGCTTTTGAAGCATCCAGATTGCCAGTTGAGGGTGTGGGGCTGGCGCGTTTGGAATTTATTATTAATACTGATATTCGTGTGCACCCCCGTGCATTACTTGAATATGATTCCTTACCTGTTGATCTCCAGCTTAAGGTTGCGGATATTACTAAAGGCTATGAGAGCCCGATAGCATATTATGAACATAAATTAGCAGAAGGCATTGGGATGATTGCGGCTGCATTTTATCCAAAACAGGTGATTGTTCGATTATCTGATTTTAAATCAAATGAATATGCCTCATTAATTGGTGGTGAGAGATTTGAGCCGGTTGAAGAAAATCCAATGATTGGTTTTAGAGGGGCTTACCGCTATCCGTCAAAAGACTTTATAGAATGCTTTGAAATGGAGTGCAGGGCATTAAAAATTGTACGTGAACGAATGGGGTTGAGCAATGTAGATATTATGATTCCCTTTGTACGAAGTGTTGATGAAGCGGACAATATTTTACAGTTGTTATCTGAGCATGGTTTAAGTCGAGGTGATTTAAATCTTAAAATCTACCTAATGTGTGAAATACCTGCCAATGTGTTATTGGCGGATAAATTTTTAGCGCATTTTGATGGTTTTTCAATAGGCTCAAATGATTTAACTCAGCTTACGCTGGGAGTTGATCGAGATTCCGGCTTATTAACAGGCTTTGATGAGAGAAATGAAGCGGTAAAGATACTGATGAAAATGGCCATAGAGGCCTGTAAAGCTAATGATAAATATGTCGGTATATGCGGTCAGGCCCCCTCAGATTTTCCAGAAATAACCCGTTGGCTGGTAGAGCAGGGCATTTCATCAATTTCATTAAATCCTGATAGTGTTATTGATATGACTCAACAAATTTTAGAAGTTGAGGCTCAATTAATTAAATTATCATGATAGTATGAAGTTCATTCTTGCAAAAGCATGTGGCTGTAACGGAATCCTTGGTAGAGTTTATTAAATTTACATTTTTTACAAAATTATTCTATTATTAATCTTATAATTTCTTCTTAATTGTTGGAGCTGTTTTTGCGTCAGGCTTTTATTGCGTTATTTAAATCCATGTTAGGAAGTTTGAGAGACCTTTTACCTATTATTCTGGTAATTGGTTTTTTTCAGGCGTTTGTCTTACAGCAGCCCATACCCGGGTTTATGGATATTATCATTGGTACGCTCTTTATTGTTCTGGGGTTGACCTTCTTTATTTATGGTCTTGAAATGGGCCTGTTTCCCATAGGTGAAAGCATGGCAAATGCTTTTGCTCGAAAGGGCAGTGTTGTCTGGTTGTTGATTTTTGCTTTTTGCCTGGGCTTTGGTACTACGGTGGCAGAGCCTGCTTTAATTGCTGTCGCTGATGAGGCTTCTGAGGTTGCCGCAGTGGGAGGTATGATTTTAAACACGCCAGAATCAATGCAAAGCTATTCTACTGGTTTACGTTTTACAGTCGCTTTCTCAGTAGGCTTAGCCATTGTTATTGGTGTGCTACGTATTCTTAAAGGCTGGTCAATTCAATACATGATAATGGGTGGTTATATTATGGTGGTGATTATGACGGCCCTCGCACCCAAGGAGATTATAGGTATAGCTTATGATTCAGGTGGTGTCACCACATCAACCATCACTGTTCCATTAGTTACTGCGCTCGGAGTCGGGCTTGCATCTTCTATAAAGGGTAGAAACCCCATGACTGATGGATTTGGTTTAATTGCCTTCGCATCATTAACGCCAATGATTTTTGTAATGGCTTATGGAATGGTGGTTTAGGTAATGGAATGGTTGATTCGCATATTGCAAATGATTGTTGATACATCTATCGATGTGTTACCCATTGCAAGTATTATATTTGGATTTCAGTTTTTAGTTATACGACGACCAATTCCAAACCTTAAACGAGTTATGTTTGGTTTTGTTTATGTGCTTGTCGGTTTGTCATTATTTTTATTGGGTTTAGAGCAGGCGCTATTTCCCCTGGGTCGGTTAATGGCCGATCAATTGACCAACCCGACTTTTATATATGGCGAAAACGGCGTTATCCCTGATGTTATTAATTGGGCTGATTATTACTGGGTTTATATCTTTGCATTTGCTATTGGCTTTAGTACAACAATAGCTGAGCCTTCATTAATTGCGGTTGCAATAAAAGCGAATGAGGTGTCAGGTGGGGCAATAGGTGTACAGGGCTTGCGCAGATCAGTTGCACTCGGTGTTGCTGTGGGTATCGCCCTGGGAAGTTACCGCATTGTTACAGGTTTGCCGATACATTATTTTATAATCACCGGGTATATTATTGTGGTTATACAGACTTTCTATGCACCGAAAATGATTGTGCCATTAGCCTATGATTCGGGTGGCGTAACAACATCAACGGTAACTGTTCCACTAGTTGCTGCATTAGGCCTGGGGCTTGCTGAAACAGTGCCCGGTAGAAATGTTTTAATTGATGGCTTTGGCTTAATTGCCTTCGCCAGTTTATTTCCAATAATGTCGGTTATGGCTTATGCACAAATATCAGACTATATTGCGAAGCGTTCAAGTTAAATTTTATTGAGGGTTATTGTATGCACTTTAAGTTAATTATTGCATTCGTTGAAGATTCTAAAACAGATAAAGTCATGGATGCCGCTCGCAAGGCAGGTGCAACCGGTGCAACAATTATTAATAATGCACGGGGTGAGGGTTTGAAACAGACCAAAACGTTTTTGGGGCTGTCATTTGAGACTCAGCGTGATGTATTACTGTTTCTGGTAGAAGAGCATTTAAGTCGGCATATATTAGAAGAAATTTCTGATATAGGTGAATTTGATACTGGGCCGGGTAGTGGAATTGCAATTCAAATTGATGTTGAAGATGCAGTGGGCGTGGCGCATCAAATCGAGAGTTTAGTGCAAGTTGTAGAGGATGAAATGTAATGAATAAAAAAATTATAACTGTTAGAGATGTAATGAAGACAGATTTCGATATTGTCGATGGGAAAATGACAGTAATGGAAGCACTGGAAAAAATGAAACATATTGGAACTAAATCATTTATTGTGCAAAAGCGTCATGATAATGATGAGTATGGTATTGTTTTATTATCTGATATTGCGAAAAATGTTTTAGCAAAAGATCGTTCGCCAAATCGAGTAAATATATTTGAAATCATGTCTAAGCCGGTTATCCATGTCGATCCCAATATGGATATACGTTATTGTGCCAGACTGTTTGAACAATTTGGCTTGACCAGAGCTCCTGTGGTTGAAGATAGAAATATTATTGGTTTAGTGAGTTTTACAGATATGGTTATGAAAGGTCTGGTTGAGTTTGAATAAAAGACGTCATTAGTCTTTAGTCAAAGGATAAAGTCAAAAACAAACTTGTATCATGGTGAAGGCTCAGAATCTCGTAATGAGTTTAATTTTCACAAGCAAGATCCTTTACTATCGTTCAGGATGGCAGGCCAACAACTAGAGACCAATGACTATCGACGTCATTTAACATCCTGTATTTTCAAATCAGGAACATACTGACTGATTTTACTACCGGATAAAACTCCAAAAACAATTCTGCGTGTTTTATACCAGTAAGTACCAAAAAATATCACAAACATAGCTAGAGCCATTAATACATAAATCGTCACATTCTGTGAGTCAATCAAATCGCTCTGTAATAATTGCGTGAGTGCATAGATTGCATAAATTTGAGTTGATACCAGCATGGCCCTGCGATCAACAAATAATGCAGTCAGAAAAAAGGCTGCAAAGAATACGATCATTAGTAAATCATTGTTAAGGGATGGTACCCAGATTTTATCGCTGCTCAGCATGGAAATCATGGCGCCATGAACAATTAAGGGTGAAGCCAGCAGGTGTAGCCAGAAGGCACTATCACTAAGGTGAGATATTCTTTTCGTGTCTCTGCAATCAAACCACATGGCAATGCTGAAAATTACCAGACCCAGTACAACAAAAATTACAGGGCTATTCAGAACGTCAATACCAATCTGTATAATAGTTATCGCCACCAGGCTCACACTAAGTGGTAACAGGCTAAATGGCATTTTATATCGCAGGTAAAATAGCAGGCTACTCATACTTATAATGCTCAGCCCAATAATGGTGGCATTTTCCTGCTCAAATGAGAATGCTTTATTTATGAAAAATAAAATAGACAGCAATATAACAATGCCTGGCAGGGCGAGGCGGCGAATACGCACTAGCCATTCAGCAATAATTAAAAAACCAGCAGCTGGTATCAGGTAGTAATAACCAGATAATGATGTCATGTTAATAGAAACGGCCAGGAGTATGACTCCAAGTGCGATAAATACATCTCCAAAGCTGCGAATAAATTTAAGAGGTTCTTCTTTGTTTTCAGATGAGGTGTTTGATTGTTCATCTTGAATAAATTTATAAAGTGGTTCGATCTGATCTTTATTTATAATGTTTTTATCAGAAGCTTTTTGAAGAGTGTTTTTTGAAATCATAAAGTTATTTATTAATAAATTAATGGGATAAGTTTTTTATTTTTATAATGTGTGGAAAAAACTAAGTAAGACAAAATAAGTGGATCTTAGCCATTTAATAAATAGCCTTCAATGTGCTCTAGAGCCTCAGGCGTGCCATATAATACAAGTACATCACCCTGTTTCAGCTCTTCGTCAGAATTTGGTGGTACGACCTTTGAATCATCTTTACGATTTTTATGTAATGTGATGCCTTTTGATTGCAGCTGGAGGTCTTTAATTTTTTTTCCAATAGCAAAATCTCCATCTTCAAGCGTATAACTGCTTAAGCGCTTACGAATATCATCAGGTAGTTCAAGGTTTGCTGCTTCATCACCACGAAAAAATTCACGCATGGTCACATATTTGTTGCTGCGCATGCGTTGAACATGACGAACAATTTTTGCCATGGGTACGCCAAGTATTGATAATACATGTGAGGCCATCATCAGGCTTGATTCTAATGTTTCAGGTATGACTTCTGTTGCACCGGCTTTATTAAGTTTCTCGTAGTAAGTGTCATCTTTTGTTCTAACTAATATAGGTATGTCTTTATTAAGGTGCTTAGCCTGTTTCAAGGTTTTTTCTGCAGAACCAATGTTGTCATGGCAAATAACTAAAACCGAGGCACGTTCTATACCAGTAGCCAGTAAAATTTCACGGTGAGTAGAATCACCAAATGCGACTTTGTAACCTGCTTTAGCTGCATTGCTAATTAGTTCAACATTGAAATCCAGTGCGAAATAGCTAAAGCCTTCTGCATCAAGTACTTTTGCAATATTTTGTCCAATACGTCCGAAGCCACAAATAATGACATGCTTATCCATCTTGCTGGCGTCTGTGGAAATAGTAGCTTTTATATCTTCACGACTTTTTGCATAGCTTCCAGTGAAATTTTTAGCAATTAAACCATTATATTTTACTAAAAATGGCGTTGCTATCATGGTGAGTATTATCGAGGTTAATAAAATTTGAGATTCTGTTTCGGGTAATAAATTTAGGCTTACAGCCAGTGCCATTATGGCAAAACCAAACTCACCACACTGACTTAATACTACACCTGTGCGTAGTGATACACCGTTTGAGGAGCGAATGATGATTTTACTTAATATCAAAATGAGTAATGTCTTACCGATAATAATACTAACAGCAAGTAGCACCGACCAGTGTAAAAAGTTTAACAGGCCTTCTAAATCTAGCATCATGCCTACAGTAATAAAAAACAGGCCAAGAAAAATATCACGAAAGGGGCGTATATCATTTTCAATCTGATGTTTGAATTCTGTTTCACTTAACATCATGCCTGCAAGAAAAGCACCCAAAGCCATTGATAAACCCGCGAGTTCTGTTGCCCAGGCGGAAAGCAGGGCAATCAATAGAACCGTTAATGTAAATAGTTCTGCTGAGTGAGCTAAGGCAACCTCGTGAAATAAAGGGCGCAGTAACCAGCGGCCTATTGCTAACATAACTATAGTTACTCCCACCCCCATAGAAAAGCTATAGAAAAGCTCTAACATAAATGAGGTTTCGTGCTCACCGGCTATGGCTGAAATGATGACCAGCATTGGCACCACGGCAATATCCTGAAACAATAAAATAGAAATAGATGCGCTGCCGTGGCGAGAGTCTATTTCTAGTTGTTCCCCTAGTTGTTTAATAACAATTGCGGTAGAGGAGAGGGCAATTACACAACCGATTACAAAAGCCGTTTCTTTACTGGCGCCCAGAAGCCAGGCGCTTATGCCTGCGATTAATAAGGTAAGGAACACCTGCGCGCTGCCGAGCCCGAGCACAGATTTACGATTAGCGAAGAGTCTATTTAATGAAAATTCCAGCCCAAGGCTGAAGAGTAAAAAAGCGATGCCAACTTCAGCTAGAAAGTGCAATGTTTCAGAACTTTGAACGACGTTGGCCGCATGCGGGCCGAGGCAGATGCCGACGGTAAGGTAGGCCAATATTGCCGGGAGTTTTACGCGTCTGAATAATGCAACAGCAACAACAGAAATTGCCAGTAAAATAATAGTGTCACTTAGAGCATCATGCATAAGAAAAATTTAAATAGATTGGTTGCCAGATTTACACAAAGTGTAGCATTTAAAAGCGGGAGTTGTTAATAGTATGCCTGGTTCACCTGATCGCCAGCCCATGGAGCGTGCCCGGGCCGAAGATCAGATATATATAAACAGAATGTTTATTTAACTATCAAGATGACCAGCAGCATCAAGTGTGTTTAGTAATAGAACGGCAACCGTCATCGGGCCAACACCACCTGGTACGGGAGTTATCCATGCGGCATGTTCTGAGGCCGCTTTAAAATCGACATCACCACAAAGAGAGCCATCTTTATTACGATTAATGCCTACATCAATCACTGTTGCGCCATCTTTAATCCACTCGCCTTTGACAAGGCCTGGTTTGCCCACAGCAACGATAACAATATCAGCACGACGTACATGATCTTCTAAATCAGTTGTAAAGCGGTGGGTAATTGTAACAGTGGCGCCTGCAAGTAACATTTCTAATGCAGCAGGGCGACCAACATGGTTAGATGCGCCAACAATAACTGCATTACGGCCCTTATAAACCTCTCCTACTGAATCTAGTAAAAGTTTCACACCATATGGTGTGCAGGGGCGTAGTCCAGGGCCGCGTTGTGCCAGTTGGCCTAAATTAAATGGATGAAAGCCATCTACGTCCTTCTTAACGTTAATGCGCTCTATTACAGCTGATTCGTCTAGCCCTTCAGGTAATGGAAATTGCACCAGAATGCCGTGAATATCATTATCTTCATTGAGTTGATCAATTAGAGTATCAAGTTCATGTTGAGATGTGCTGGCGGGTAAATCGTAAGCACGTGAAATAATGCCGGCTTTTTCACAGGCTAAACGTTTATTGCGGACATAAACCTGGGATGCTGGATCTTCACCAACCAATACAACGGCAAGTCCAGGTGCTTTTTTGCCTATACTCAGGCGCTTGTCTACGCGTTCTTTAATTGTTGCGTGTAGATCAGCAGCAACTTGTTTACCATCTATGATTTGTGCAGACATGCTTATAATTCACCCAGAAATATTTAAGAGGCGGATTTTCTCATGCATTGGCTATTCCCTACAAGCACTAGGAGATTAAAAAAGATAAGTATTTTAATGAATTGCATCATCTAGCAGTTGACCTGAATCGAGTAAATGCGTAATATCCGCACCTCGTTTGTTGCTACAGATAAAAAGCCAAACGGGATTTCGCGGAAGCGATAAATGGAGTTTAAAGTATAAAATCGGGGTATAGCGCAGTCTGGTAGCGCGCCTGCTTTGGGAGCAGGATGTCGGGAGTTCGAATCTCTCTACCCCGACCAAATTAAAAGTGTGAGGTTTTGTCGAAATATACGATAATACCTTACATGGTCCAGTAGAGAGATTTGAACGATAAGAGTTCGAAAAAAATTGCCCGGAGCAATTTTTAACATGCGGAGCATGGCCCGAAAGGGCAAAACATAGGACGTGTTTTGTAATCTCTCTACCCCGACCAAATTAATAAGCGGTTGATTGTTTGGTTTTTAAAGCTCATTCAGCCGAAGTCCTGCGGATTCGGACATCTGTATATGCGCCTGTAGCTCATCTGGATAGAGCATCGGCCTTC
>Ga0209345_10000387_pt1 | contig 57007 bp, 42 predicted proteins | sample Cruoilmetagenom7_FD_187294 | JGI IMG/M metagenome (GOLD analysis project Ga0209345, IMG submission 187294) | Oil polluted marine microbial communities from Coal Oil Point, Santa Barbara, California, USA - Sample 7 (SPAdes) (version 2) | ecosystem: Environmental > Aquatic > Marine > Oil seeps ... | reverse complement strand
TTGACGATCTTCTCGCCGGGACTCTTCGTTGTCTTTCTCATCGTCCACTCCTCAGTGGTTACGATGAGCAACAAACCCTCTCTTAGCAAATTGCCCTATTTGGACCCATAAGCGCTGACGTCAGACACACTTGGGGCGGCACTAAAACGCGACAGGTCCAGATTTCATCAAAGCCGTTTTGCGGAGCATGGCCGAACAGCAGCGCGATCCCGAAGAAAAATATGATGCCCAGAAATGTCAGAGGGACGAGGATAATAAGCGTTTCACGTAAATCACCCAAGAAAAGCGGGTTACGGCTTTTGGATGGTATGGCTGGTTGTCCCGTCTCGGTTGATTTCTTTAGAAACACAATCTAGTCCTTATTGATCGCTAAGCATAGCATGTTGTTATATATCAACAAAAATTGACATTCCCCTTCTGATTGAACGGGCAAGGGTCGTCAAGCCACTGTTTAAATTTCATCATTTCGGAACACGCTGACTAGCTAGAAGTCAAACTTTCAGGTCCCATAATGATGAGGCAACGCGAAAAATTGGATGAAATATTGACGAGCATTTTAACATCTATGGACAGGTGGTCTGAGCTGGGGAGCCAATCATTAATATTATTAAAGCAGGAGGCACCCTCCTCTTCGAGCGGGGAGGCGAAGACACGCTCGCCTAAGTAGCGACATCGCAAGCTTCAATCTCGGAGTGCCCACGATCAAATCCGGGAAAGCATCAGATCATCAAAAGTAAAAATGGATGAACCCCTAGTTGCATCACCTAAATAAAGTCGTAGTATCGCCCAGATTAATCAGCCCGTAACACATTGAATATCAGTCAACATTGACCATGAAGCTCAAAAAGCTTGCTACCAGCACCTTCAACTTAGAATAGTTTCCCCCACAGCATGTCTGTAGTCCTGCGCACTATCAAAGCTTTCCCACGAGGCCGCACAGTTGAGGAACTGCATGCGCTTCTTGGCACATCATTTGTTGCTGAGGAGCGACTAGCGGTCCTCTCTGAGCTGGAAGCCCTTTGTGCTGATGGGTCAATACGGCGGCTTTCAAATGGAAAGTGGATACCAGCTACGCCTCCCATGCCGTCACCGGATCAGGCATTACCCTTTAGTCCCAGCTCAATAGAGACAAACGGGGAAACGCTCGCGGCGGCTCCCTTCATGCGACAAGAAACCGAACCCGCTCATCCTGCTTTTGATGATGACCTATTAGCCGACATCGCCCGCCCCGATCCCCAAGCTCTGCTGCGATACTGGAGATCAGCGCTTCGATCAGACCCCAGGGGGGCCACGACGCAGACGCCAGACCGACATGGTGATAATTGGCAACTGATTGCAGGTCAGGGGCCATTTGTTTCCACCGATGGCCAGAATACATTGATCAAGATCGACAGCGAAGCGCTTGCTCCGAATTTTCGGGCAGCTTTGTTGAGGCGCGAAGCAAATGAGAACACCTTGGCCATAGGTTGGCCAATAGCCATCGGGCGAAAATCAGGTTTTCCTGCGATTTGGCCTGTGGGGCTGATAACGGCAGATTGGCGTAGAGCGGACGGGTTTCTCGAGATTGAAATCTCTGCGAATGATGTCCTTATCAATCCAGATTGGCTACGTGGTGCTGCGCGAAATACAGGATGGCGGGCTAATGAGCTGGCTGATGTGTTTTCAAAGACTGATGGTGTGGGGCTAGAAACTGACGAGTTTCTGGCGCGCCTAAGAGATTCCGCAGCAGGGCAAATTCGTGGGAAAATTACCTGTGACTGGTTGGCGGGTGAACTAAGCACTGTCCATGAAGGTATTTTTGATGCGGCGGCCCTTTTCCTTCCTGATGATAGTAGCTTCACGGCCGGAGCCATCAGAGATTTGGACGAAATTGCTGCCTGGCCAGAGTCGAAGCTGTCGGCAACTGCGCTTGCACCTCTTCTGGGTATGGATCCAATTGATAGCGAACGCTCGAAACCTGCAATTAATGTGGGGCCACTTAATGCGGAACAAATCAAGGCGGTTCAACAGGCCTGCCAAAAGTCCCTGACCGTGGTAACCGGCCCTCCAGGCACTGGGAAATCTCAAGCGATCGTGTCTATGGCTGCATCGGTTCTCGCCGCCGGAGGCTCGGTTCTAGTGGCATCAAAGAACCATCAAGCTTTGGACGCGGTGCAGGACCGTTTGGGGGGCATCGCCCCGGAAGCGCCTTTTATTGTGCGCACTTTAGACCCTCAAAAAGATATGGATCGTTCGTTTTCCACAGTTCTCAACGAGCTGGTCTCTGGTGGGCAAGGGCAGCCGCGTGCGATTGACAATCTACTCATAGAAAAGCTCGACCAATTGGCCCGGAGCCGCGACCTAGGCCTAGCGAACTCTACTCTTCGAACACGTTTAGAATGTGAGCTAGCCGAGCTTCTTGACCGTCTTGAGGGGCGGAAAAAGCACGCCACTTCACAGAGAGAACAAACAACACCTGTGGAGACCCGTCCACATCTCTGGTCGCGGCTACTGAACTGGATCTCAAATTTTTTCAGAGCGGCGCGAGCCGATGAAAAGACAAAAGGCCTCCGAACTTGGTCAATTGAAGAGATAGAACAGGAAATTACCCACCTCCGATTACAACGGGACAAAGTTAAGACCGACATCGATATAGTAGAACTAACCAAAGAGGTTGCGGAGCTTGCCAACCGATTGCTCCCACGAATCTTAACCAATCGCACAACGATTTCAGCTGAGCGGTGGGAGCTTCTAGACAATGCAAAAGCCGACATCGATTTCTCTGGATCTAAAACGAGAATTCCTCCCGATATTGCACGGGAAGTTGTAGAACTTCGGCCCCTTTGGCTCGTTTCGGTTCTCGGGGCCCCCAGGCGTTTGCCGCTGGCTGAAGGTCTTTTCGACCTCGTGATTTTTGATGAAGCCAGTCAATGTGACATCGCATCCGCGCTCCCGTTATTCGCGAGAGCACGCAGGGCGGTCGTAGTGGGCGATAGTCGACAATTAAGCTTTATTCCCGGGTTAGGCCAAGCGCAGGATCGCAACCTTATGCAAGCCCAAAATCTTCCAGCATCTTCCATGAGTCGCTTTGCACAAAGCCGCAACTCTCTCTTTGATTTTGCCCAAAGAACACAAGGCGCCGAACGTATCATGTTGCGGCAGCAATATCGCTCAGTTGGCCCCATAGTAGAATATATCAGCGGCGAGTTTTATGGTGGCGCGCTGAAAACAGCTTATGACCCCAAAAGTATCAAACCGCCAAAAGGGCAAAAGCCCGGGTTGGCTTGGTGCCATGTCCTCGCCCCGCTTGCGCAGAGCGGTAATAATGTGAACAACGCCGAAGTCGCCGCGATTGTCCAACACCTCGAGGGCTTATTGCTCAGAGATGGTTATGAGGGGACTGTCGGAGTGACTTCGCCGTTTCGCGGTCAGGTGCACGCCATCGAAGAGGCCGTGCGTGCTAAAATTCCCGACCATAAGCTTGAGGCCGCTGAGTTCAGAGTCGCTACTATAGATGGCTTTCAAGGCCAAGAGCGCGATGTGATCCTTTTCTCTCCGACGCTAGGTCCTTCCAGCCCAATGTCAGCAGTGAGCTTTCTTCAAAGAGACTTTAGACGTCTGAATGTCGCCATTTCACGTGCCCGCGCCGTTGCCCATATATTCGGTGATCTGGGCTATGCGCGCAGCGGCAAAGTGCGGAGTTTGGCTGCCCTTGCCTCAGCAGCGACCGAGCCTCGCAAGCGTATTGGTGAAGGCGTGTTTGACAGCGAGTGGGAGCGCAAGGTTTTCTATGCGCTCAAGAATCGCGGACTTACTCCGACGCCGCAATATGAAATTGCCGGTCGCCGCCTCGACTTTGCACTTTTTAGTGCTGGTGGGGTTAAGCTTGACCTTGAGGTGGACGGGCGGTTTTTCCATGAAAATGCCGATGGTCAGAGGAAGCAATCTGACCTTTGGCGCGACCATCAACTGAAATCACTAGGCTGGAAAGTGCGCCGCTTTTGGGTGGACGAACTAGCAAAGGATATGGAGGCTTGCCTTGACATCGTCGAACGAGACCTCGCGTAAATCGCGAATTCATACCAAGCTTGCAGCAGCACTCGCTGTCACATCTGTGGCTGGACTTATTTATTTGGGCTTTCACCTGAATATCGCTAACCAGCGATATGGCGTGGTTGCTAACAATCTTCCGTTCTATAAAGCTGAGAACACGCGTCTGAAGCGAAGTCGCGATGATTTGCTTGCTGCAATCACCTCGCTCCAAGGCGAGATCGCGGCCAAACAAGATCAGCTTGTTCAGATTCAGAATGAACGTGACGCAGCGGCAATCGAAAAAAGCGCCGATTCCTCTGCACGCGACACTATTCTAGCAGAAACTGAAGCTTTGAAGGCTGACTTATTGGAAGCAAAGGCGACTATCGCAGCCGCCGACCGAGAAGCACGGAACATCCGTTCTATGAATGAGACCAAACGAGAGATCGAAGCTGCCATTGCTGCACAAACCACAAAAAAGGCTCTCCTCGAAACTATAGTTGCAGATTTAGACGCCAGTAAGAACGAATTTGAAAGCGACCTTCGGGATCTCCGCGCCCAACGCAATAATCTTGATTCTGATATTTCTGCAAAGCGCGATGAACTCACCCCCTTGTCAGAAAACATGGCTCGTCTCAACGAGCGCATTGCTGCTTTGGAAGAGCGCGAGGCGGAACTCAAGAACATTGACGAACGCATTGCCGCGGCTCAAGAAAGAGCCGATACTGCGGAAGCTGCCGCCGCCAAACGACGGTCAGAGCTTTTACAACTGAATAGCTCGCTCAGCGACCTAGAGAGTGAGGAGACGACGCTCACTCAAGAAATTGCAGGCCTTAGGCAGCAAAAGGATCTTGTTGACGCCGAAATCGGGTCGTCGAAGGCGCGCCTGACTGACTTGAACGCACAGGCAGACAGCGCACAGCGCAGACTTGAACAGTTGAACAGACAGCTAGATTCGCAGACCTCGGCTCTAACCGTAACGAGACAAGCCATCACTGAAGCTATGGCAACTGAAGATGCCTTGGATACTGAAGTTGCAAGGCTTACTGCCCAGGTGGCCTCTCAAACATCAAAGCTATCAGAAATGAATTCAAAGCTATTAGAAATCGAGAGCATCGAGCAAAGGCAGGTTCAGCTGGAGGCGCGAAAATCGGCTTTAGACAATGAACTGGTATCGCGAACACAAGCTGTGGAGGCCGCGCGCAGCCAACTTAGCGCGATCCGCTCCGATGTTGATGCAGCTCAACAGCAACTTACAGCGGCACGAGCGGAGACAATCGAACTGGAATTGCAAAAGACCTCATCTGCCAACTTGATCACCATGCAAAAAAATGAACTGCAGGCTCTTGAAGCAGAAAAAACTGCTGTCGCCCCTGAAGTATCAGATTTGCAAAAGCTACTTGCGGAACTGCGGGCGAACATCTCAGCCGCACGCCAATCTCAGAATACGGCACAAAACGCGGTGGATGAGGCAAAGTTCCAGCTTCAGAAACTCAACGCCCGAATAGCAGAGCGAGAAGCGCAGTTGGCTGCATTGCCGACCTCAGAACCGCAACCAAATACCGCTCCCGAAACGACCCCACCAGCTCAAGCCGATTAAGGAAATTCCCTAATGTTCAGTGCAAGCATGTTTGTATTTGTCGGGCTTAGTGTTGCCCTTGCCGTATTGTCCTTGATCACGCTTTTTCTTGCGACGCAGCACGACAAAGCTGTTGCCCTAGCAGGTCCGCTCGCAGAGCTAGCCGCGATAGAAGAACGAATTAAGACCAAACAATCGACATTTGACGACCTTGAGGAAGAGCTTGAGAAACGACGCAAAGCAATGGCTGTAGTTGCCGATATCGGAGCTGAAGTTGATGCATTGGTCAGAAAGCGCGACGATCTTTTGGTTGAGTGGAGTCAACTGGATGCCAGGAAGGCTGAAGTAGCTGAAATACGACTGGAAACAGAATCTGCGATGGCGGAGCAGCTTGAACTAGATGGAGAACTTGCCAGCGCAAGAGCAAACCTAGACGAAGTCCGCGACAAGCTAGCCCGCGCCGAGAAAATTGTTCATCGGATCGAGGATCTTTCAAAGGAGCAAGAAACCCTTGAAAGGCGAGTTGAGGAACTTCGCGATAACTTGCGTGATTTGGAAGATGCCGAGAGCCGCGTGAGCCAGCTGACAGATCGTGCTCAAAAGATGGAAACCGAACTCTCAGGGATTGAGGGTCAGGTTGTGGCGAAGAATGCGGAACTGACCGAAGTCGATGACCGTCTGGCGGCAACACGGAGCATTTACAGCGATTTGCGGAGTGAGTTTGATAGTCTTTCCCCGGAACTGGCCGCCGCTCGGCAGCGCAAAGACGATTTGCTGCAGGAGCAATCCGTTGCCATAGACCGCATTGCAGGCTTGGAAGCACGCAAAGCTGCTCTCGACCATGATATTGAAAAAGCGCGTGGGTTGGCGTCAGGTCAAGCAGGCGACACACACGAAGATCCGCTGCACGAATTGAAGAAGCCGCCACAAGTCATCGAAAGGTTGGTTTCTTGGGAGCCAAGCGAACAGGCTGTCGAGGCCGAAGCGCTTCTTAGTGTTAAGAAACGTTTCGATAGTTTTGGTCTTGATTACCCAGACAGGATTTTGCGGGCCTTTCACACTGCGATGAAAGTAAACGACACGACCCAAATGGCAGTCCTCGCTGGCATTTCAGGCACAGGTAAAAGTCAGCTTCCCCGCCAATATGCAGCCGGCATGGGCATTGGTTTTCTTCAAGTCCCAGTCCAGCCACGCTGGGATAGCCCGCAAGATCTAATGGGCTTCTACAATTATATCGAAGGTCGTTTCCGGCCCACCGATATGGCCCGGGCACTTTATGCCCTTGATGAGCAAAACAATGACGATGCTGTCAAAGACAAGATGCTGATGGTCCTACTCGATGAAATGAACCTCGCGCGAGTTGAATACTATTTCTCGGACTTCCTGAGCCGTCTTGAAAGCCGCCCTGCCCGCGGCAAGGAAGCCGAAAAGAACCTGCGTAAGGACGCCGAAATCGAGCTTGAGATCCCCAATAGTCCGGTTCGCATTTTCCCAGGCTATAATCTCCTCTTCGCTGGCACCATGAACGAAGATGAGAGCACGCAGTCGTTGTCTGACAAGGTAGTGGATCGAGCCAACGTAATGCGTTTTGGCGCACCAAAAAAGCTGGTTCGTGTCACTGCACAGGGACAAGCTGAACCAGAGAAAGCGCTCAGCCGGGCGACTTGGGATAGGTGGTGCCAGCGTGCGCTGCAACCAGCAGACAGGTCTCGGGGAGAAACTCAAATCGATGGCATGCTGAAGTTGATGCAGGAGTTTGGGAAACCATTCGGCCACAGGTTAGGTCGGTCAATTATCTCTTATGTCGCCGCATACCCAGAACTCGAGGGAGGAGGCGAACGTATCAATACAGCGCTGGCGGACCAAATCGAAATGCGCCTTTTGCCGAAATTGCGCGGCGTAGATGTCGAGGACAAAAATCAGCAGTTTGATCAACTCCGAAAATTTGCCTCCGATTGTGGGGACGAAGCGCTGGCTGATGCCATTAAAGATTCAGTAGATGCCGCAGAAGCGACAGGACAATTCGTCTGGAAAGGTGTCATGCGCTAATGCTTCAACTTCCACGCCCATGGTCTGATCAAGCGCTTGATCCGTCTGACCCCTTCGGGCCGGAACATTGTCTTTTGTCCGAAGCCAACCCAACGGACCAGTTGGGCGAGCACGTAATATTGATGCAAGGTGAGGTGCGTGGACAGCAGAAGCGGTTGATCCTCCACCCCTATCCCAAACGCGGCACAGCGAGATCACCAAAGAGGTTTGGGTTCCCCCCCAGGCCACGAAAAGGCAAAGAGGAGGAGGCAAGCGACGAAGCCCTTGATGCTCTTACTCGTATGAACGAGGTGACAGCACGAATTCAGGAACTCGGCGAAGCTTTAATAGATCCGACAACGCTATGGCCTAACTTAGCGCAGGCTTGGGATCGCGCTGAAAAAGAAGATGACCCCAGAATGGCAGAAATTGTTCGGCAGGCAGGTGAGCTGATCCCAGTTCTCAAAGCATTTAGGGAACGCATCCGTCGCGTATTGAGACGCCATAGAGAATTGACATCACTCGACCGAGTTCAGGAAATGGATCGAGGGTCGATGCGGTGGCTCTCCCGCCAACCAGGACGCACAATTGCTGAACGCGCAGGAGCAGGTCAACGCATTCTCGCCGTTGTAAGGCACGAAGATTTCGATACTCTCGAAAATCGCGTGGTGCACTCCTACTTGCACTTGGCTGGCGATGTAGGGCGAGAATGGCTACGCGAGCATCCTCGTGCACGTGGCAGCAACCGATACCAGTCAGTGGCTTCTTTTCTAAAGCTCTGTAAGGCTGTGGCAGCAGAACTCGGAGAAATGGGTATAGGTCGTGCGAGCACTGACATAACGCCAAATTATGTTCTAATGGAGAACCAGACCTATCGCCTGATCCGCGAAGCTTGGGAAGCTCTATTAAAGCGAGAAAAGGCGCTTGATGAGCTCTGGGCCTGGCAGGCACAGACCTGGACCGACTTTGCAGTATTGGCAATCGTTCTTGCCCTGCACGAGCTTCCCGATGCAGAATTAATAGCACAAGCACCAATCAGTTTTCGCGAAGAGGCTGTAAACGGCCTATGGTTCGACCAAGAACGGCCGATTGCTGTATTTTGGCTCAGGGACCTAGGGCGTGTCGTTGAAGTTATGGCTCGACCCGAAAAACCAGGAACGTTGTTGACGCTAGCACGGGCACATGTTGCCTTGAGAATATCCAACCCTTTCGATGAAAGTGCCTTTGCGCACCGCGTTGCCGTCTGGACTCCACATGCCATGATCAGGCTATCCCCTTCTCAATCAGCTAAAGATGCGGTTTCGAGACTTGCAGAGCTTCGTCGTGTCCCAGGACAGCAAGAACTAATTCGGCATGGATTAATCCTGTCTCCCGGACATTACAAACCTGATACCGCAACAGCGGAAAAGGACGGCACGTTCGCCGAGGCAATTTCCTTTGATGCGGTTGGGGCATCGCTGGCACAGGGACGCGACGCAATCCGCGCCTTCCTTCGCCGCGATATCTGGGGGACCGCATGAAATCTAAGAAACTCTGCGGCTATGATTTGAACGGCTGGAAGGACCGAGCGGCGCGAAACTGGACAATTCAGGCGGACGGCTACGAACATACCGGAGGGATACACATCACCGGCAGCGTATTGTCTCCCTGTATCGTTAGGATCGGAGGCGACGATTCAAAGCACTGGATTGGTGGGAGCCAGGCGTCCCTCGCACCACATGGTCGTGGTGGCGGCTGGGGTGATGTAGGGTATCCCGACAGACGCAAAGCAATCACATCACTCTTCGAAGATGATACAACACCGACGGAACAATTGACGGCAGCGATCACAGGCTTGGCTCATGGAGCAAAATTTTGTGCACTTGCGATAAATGACGACCCAAGGACGTCAGAACGCTTCCAGGAGCGCCTGATTGAAGCGATGGCCAAGGGAAAAACAGGCCGCAGCCTTCTTGTCTGGCGTTCGGTTCTAGCAGTCCTCGGTTGTCTAGCCGACGATTCAGAAACACTTAGCGCAAGAGATGGTCTAATGATCGGCGTGATTGGACATGTCGCCGACGGCTTTACACTACAGCGCTTGAGACTGAGATTGGAGGCTGGTAGCCAAAAGTCAGTTTTTGCGCCAGAACGCAGCCAAGCCGCTAAGCTTGTTTCATCGTCTCTTGGTTACAATGGGCTTTTGGAGCAAGCAAAGACACGGTTCAAACAGCACAATCCGAAAATCTCTGGGAATTGGGTTGAGCAAGTAAAAACCGTCAGCACGTTCGCACTCGATGGGATCGCTGTGTCGGAGCTGTTTCAAAATGATAGAGGCCGATTTGTCCTCGTTTCCGCACCAGAGGCTTCGCTTCCGCAAAGAACCGATTTGACCTTAGACTCACTGGAGCATTTAGCCGAATGCGATATCATATTCATTGAGACACTGACGACGGGCACCGTAAGAGATCAGCTATCTAAATCGCTAGAAGTGTGTAGCACGCGACCAGTCAAGACACTCAGCGACGACATTGTGACAAAAGGTGCACTAGAGGCAGCGCGCCGATTTGCAAACGGAGACCCTGTCTACTTCGATTTCCTTCCACAAATCTCGACGATCGTGCTCGGCCAATCCGGGGCGACGAATTATGATTTAATAAGCAGCTCAGAGACTCTTCCCGCCGGTCGTGTTTATAGGTCACCAGAGCCTGCAAAATTCGCGATTCAGGCAAATCAGACAGAATTCGAGCTCCACCTTCGAAAAGACCTGGAAGAATGGCCGCGGAGAGCTCGGGTCGAGTTGTCATCAAAAACATCTGCGGCCGTTCCAGTCCAGCTCAGTGTGGAACAGGTTCCTGCAGCTGGTCGAGCACGATTTATTGTTGATGCCCCTTCCCTTTCCAGACAGTTTATTGTCGATTGGGACGCAGCTGAAGAAGTTCCCAAACCATGGGACGAACTCGTGGAAGAACTCGGGGCATTTTCGGCAACCGTTCCAGACCGTTTGGTGCTGCCATGTGGCATGGATGCTTGGGAAGACAATAATCGTGATGTCGGTCTTCTAAGCCTTCTGGATGAAAACTGTCACCGGCAAGAAGTCGACTGGGAAGCCCTTGCAAATAAACTCTCAGCCAGACCAAATAAGCGTTACTGCATTTCTAGCGACGGTGAACTGCCTGATGGGGTGCCCACTGAGGCGCGGGAACAGTTGGAAAAGCTCACAGGGCGAGCACTCGACCACATTAATGATAGGATTGCGGGCCGTATTACCTCCAAGAACGAATCCCTCAAGTTCCTTACGTGGCAGTTTCGGAGGTCACCAGCGCAGTTACCGAAGATTTTGTTGGAAGCTTGGGACGCGCGGAACCCAATTTTTACCCATCCATTCATAACTCGTCCGATGAACTGGGTGCTCGTCTACCAAGGCCTCGGTAGGACTTGCAGGACTGTAGAAGAGGAAAAAACCGCCTTGTCGCGCATTTTTCTGCGAGATGTTCGATCTTGGCAGTATCGCGAAGAAACAGCGGCCGCAGCTTTCCTACTATCACGCTCTGAAACAGCTCCTCTTCTTCTTGAACGTCAAGATGTAGAGCGCCTTGTTCAACGTGTCCTGATTGAGTTCAAGGGAGAGTTAAGGTCGGACTATACACGTTTCAACTATGCACCCTTTTTGCTTGGCGGTCTCTTGAGGTGGCGCCTCAAGGTCAAGAATGCGCTTGTAGTTGGTCAAGATCCGCTGGCCGATGCCCTTCACGACGCAATCCTACAAACACGCAAAGACTTCCAGCGAACCCGTAACCGCAATACGCGCCTTGTCCGAGCAGCGACCCGCTACGATCCATTGCTGTTGCAGCTTCTCGCAGAACTGGAGGGGCAAGGCAGCAATCCAAACCTGTTGGTTGATCTGTATGATTTATGAGTTTTGAGATTGGGGCCATGGGGCCGCACAGCCCTTCGGAGTCGATCACATTATGTTACAACTACACGTCCAGAATGGCGTTACAAAAAGACATGTAACACACTGATTTATATAGACATAGCGAGAGTTCGATTCTCTCCAGCAGCACCATGTTTCACAGATACTTCAAAGTCATGCCTCTCCGATTTAGCAGGCATACCTCGCAGGTAGGCTCTATCTTTACCGGTGTATGGCTGCGTGCGGCTGCGGGATAGATGTGGACTGCACAATCAAAAGCAACGACTTTGCCCGCCCGAAACGGGCAGGCAATCTATTTCTCACGCCGTCGCTTAGGTTTTTTTCCGCGTCAGCCGATGTATGACGACGAAAAATACCGGCACGAAAAGGATGCCAAGAACCGTACCGGAGATTGTCCCGCTCAGAACGCCGGATCCAATTGCGGTCCGTCCACCAGATCCAGCGCCCGACGAAAGTACCAAAGGCAGGACACCCAGTGAAAACGCCATGGATGTCATCAAAATTGGACGGAAACGCTGCTTCGCTGCTTCGGCAACGCCGTCGTACAATGAAGCACCGGCATCGACCTGTTCACGTGCGAATTCGACGATAAGGATCGCGTTTTTACCGGTAAGCCCGATTACGGTCAGCAAGGACACCTGAAAGTAGACACCGTTGGCAAACCCGCCAAGCCATGCGCCAACCAGCGCCCCCACGATGCCGATTGGCATCGCCAACATAACCGCAAAGGGAATCGACCAGCTTTCATACAAGGCCGCAAGGCATAGGAACACCGCCGCAAGAGAAAGCGCGTAGAGCAGGCCGGCTTGGCCGCCCGCCTCGATTTCCTCCAGCGACAGGCCCGTCCATGCGATTTCGAAGCCCTGTGGCAGTTGCGCCGCGAGGGCTTGCATTTCTGCCATAGCCTCACCCGTCGTGACGCCCTCAGCCGGGCTGCCCTGAAGCTGTACTGCTGCTACGCCGTTATAGCGGTAAAGGCCCTGCGCACCGTATTTCCAACTTGTCTTTGAGAACGTCGAGAAAGGCACCAGTCCACCTGTGGCGTTCCGCACCCTCCAATGCTCAAGATCTTCGGGTACCATGCGGTAAGGCGCGTCGCCCTGAACATAGACCCGCTTCGTGCGGCTGCTGTCGATGAAGTCGTTCACGTAGCGGCCAGCCCATGCGATCGACAGCATATTGCCGACCTCGGTCGCCGACAGGCCCATCGCACCCGCGGCCCGCCAATCAATATCGATATCGAACTGTGCGGCATCCTCCAACCCGTTGGGACGGACCGAGGCGATCTTGTCGCTTTGCGCGGCCATGCCCATCAGTTGATTGCGCGCAGCCATAAGTTCTTCGTGGGTTTGACCGTTGCGGGCCTGAAGGTAGAAATCAAAACCGCTGACGTTGCCAAGCTCGATCACCGCAGGTGGTACAATTGGAAAGGCAAACGCTTCTTGGATTTGCGAGAACGCACCAAACGCCCGACCGGCAATTGCCGATACGCTTTGACCCGCGCCCTCCCGCTCTGACCAGTCTTTGAGACCAACAAACGCGAGGCCCATGTTCTGCCCCTGTCCTGCAAAGCTGAAACCGCTAACGGTGAACACTGATTTCACCAAATCAGATTCGTTTTCCAGATAGTGGTTGGAAACTTTTTCCAGCACGCGGTTCGTCGCTTCGGATGTTGATCCTGTCGGGCCTTGAACGATGGTGAACAGGATGCCTTGGTCCTCATCCGGCAAGAAGCCCGTGGGTGTGCGGATGAAAAGCAGGATCATCAAGCCGCCAATCAGAAGGTATACCAGCCCCACGCGCACCGGTCTGCGGATCAACCAGCCGACCGATTTGGCGTAACGGCCAAGCACGCTGTCAAAGCCCTTGTTGAACAGGCCAAACACGCCGCGTTCTTTTGCCCCGTGTTCGGGCTTTCGCAAAAGCGTTGCGCAAAGCGCAGGTGTTAGCGTCAATGCGACCAAGACAGACAGCGACATGGCAGAAATGATAGTGATCGAGAACTGCTGGTAGATCACACCGGTTGAGCCACCAAAGAAGGCCATGGGGATGAACACTGCCGATAGAACCAACGCGATACCAATCAACGCGCCGGTAATCTGCCCCATAGACTTTTTGGTCGCCTCATAGGGATCAAGGCCCTCTTCCTCCATCAATCGCTCGACGTTCTCGACGACAACAATCGCATCGTCCACCAAAAGACCGATTGCCAACACCATGGCAAGCATCGTCAACGAGTTGATGGAAAATCCGAATGCCGCAATCACGCCGAACGTGGCGAGCAGGACTACAGGCACAGCCAATGTCGGAATCAGGGTCGCGCGAAGATTCTGCAAGAACAGCAGCATCACTAAAAACACCAGTCCGACTGCTTCGAACAGGGTCACAACGACTTCTTCGATCGAGAGTTCGACAAAGGGGGTCGTGTCATAGGGGACCACGTGTTTCACGCCTTCGGGGAAGAAGGCAGAGACGGCCTCAAGCCGCTCTTCTACCAGCTTGGCCGTGTTTAGCGCATTCGCACCGGTGGCCAACTGGATCGCCATACCCGCAGTGGGGGAGCCGTTAAAACGGGCAGACGTCGCATAGTTTTCGGCACCAATCTCGACCCGAGCCACATCGCGCAGCAGAACCAGCCCACCGTCCGCTTCGGCGCGGATCACGATCTGCTCGAAATCTTCGGGCGACGACAGGAGAGATTGGGCAGTTACGGTGGCAGTCAGGGCTTGCCCGTCTACAGCCGGAAGCGATCCGAACGACCCTGCGGAAACTTGTGCGTTTTGCGCCGACACGGCAGAGACGACATCCGTCGGGGTCAGCTGAAAGGCAGCAAGTTCATTCGGGTTAAGCCAAATGCGCATGGCGTATTGCGCGCCAAAGACCTGCACATTTCCGACGCCTTCAAGGCGGCTGAATTCATCCACAAGGTTCGTAACAAGGTAATCTGACAGATCCACCGCATCCAGCGATCCGTCTTCGGACACCAGCGCCACTACCATCAAAAAGCCGCCCGCAGATTTGCTTGCGGTGACACCCTGCCGCTGAACCGCTTCGGGCAAAAGCGCTGTCGCTTGGCTGAGTTTATTCTGGACCTGAACCTGGGCGATATCGGGATCAGTCCCTGTCTCGAAGGTCAGGGTGACGTTGGCGGCACCGGTGGCTGTGGAAGAAGAGTTGATGTAGCGCAGGCCATCAAGACCTGTCATCTGCTCTTCGATCACCTGCGTCACAGTATTGTTAACGGTCTGTGCCGAAGCACCGGGATAAACCGCCGATACCTGAACCGAAGGTGGCGCGATCTGCGGATACTGCGCAATCGGCAGGATCATGATCGACAGAATGCCCAAGCCCATCAGCATGATTGCAATGACCCAAGCAAAAATGGGTCTGTCGATGAAATAACGTGCCATTAGGTATCCTTGTCGTAAATCAATTTATGCCGCGATGCGGGCATTAGTCAGACTGTTTGGCGCTGTCGCTTTGGGTCTGTTCCTGAGGGGTCACAATCGCTCCGGGGGCTGCCTTTTGAAGACCTGCCACAATGATCCGGTCCCCCTCGACAAGCCCGTCAGTCACGATCCAATCGCTGCCACGTGTCCCGGCAACCTTGAGAGAGCGCGGTTCGACAACGTTTTCGGCGTTCACTACCAGCGCAGTCGGTTCGCCACGGCGGTCAAAGCTGACACCTTGTTGAGGCGCCAGAATAACGCCCTGCTCGGCACCGACGGGAATTGTCGCGTTCACGTACATGCCGGGCAGCAAAATTCCGTCAGGGTTGGGAAATTTCAAGCGCAGAACCGATACACCTGTGAGCGGATCGACCTGAGGCTCGATCGCAAGAACACTGCCGGTTTGATCGTATTCGAAACCGTCAGCCAAGCTTAGCGTCACGGTGGGATCAATGGTCGCGACCTCATCACCGCCGGCCAGCTTGATCGCACGGCGACGGCGCACGATATCGGCCGCAGATGCGGTGACATCGACATAGACCGTATCAATTTGGCGGATGACGGCCAAAGGATCGGCCTGCGCGGCCGTTACCAATGCACCCGGAGTGGTCAGCGCGCGGCCAACCACACCAGACAGCGGTGCCTTGATAAGGGAATGGTCCAGATCAATCTGAGCCGCATTAAGCTGTGCTTGCGCAACAAGAAACGCCGCATATGCCTCATCCCGAAGTGCATTCGCGTCATCCACCACTTTCTGGCTCACAACTTTTCGCACAAACAATTCGGCATTCCGCTTTTGGTCTTTTTCAGCATTGCTCAGTGCGACCTGCGCCTGCTCAACCGTAGCTTTGGACATCTGCACCTGTGCGTCATAGATCGCGTCATCAATCTGGTACAGCGGATCGCCTTTCGTGACTTCGCTGCCTTCTTCAAACAGCCGCTCAAGAATAATGCCGGAGACTTGTGGGCGCACCTCGGCCACGCCCAGCGCCACAACGCGCCCCGGCAGAACCCGCGTCTGCGTTACATTCTGCTTTTCGAGAGTGACGACCGTGACTGCGGCAGGCGGTGGCCCTTCTTGCGCCTGTGCGCCCGTCACAGATGTAAGCACCGCAGCCCACAAGAGCAGTAGCATTCTGGGTTTCGTAATAAACTGCGCACGTGGCATCGGTTTCTCCTGCATCAAGGTCGGTCGGCAGAAGTAAATCGAATATTGGGAGGGACCACCTTCGCCGTCGCTGGCGACTGTGGGTTCATTCGATCAGACTTCTGCGTTCACTCTAACAATAGAGTTTACTGTCAGGCCGCGCTTATCGTTCGTCGCGGCCTCTTCAATCGCCTTCAGGTCTTAGAATTTGACCCGTTTGTCAAAGGTGAATTGACCAGCCACGCGCCGATCCCCGAAAATGCGCATCAACACATCGTGAACACAGCCCACTTCAACCATACCGTTCGGTTTTTGCATATTTGCATGGTCGAAAAGCTTCGCAGCCCGGCGCGCTATGTCCAGTTCATCCCAGACTAGGGCATCACACCCGTTCCAGCAGGTTACATCAAATCGTAAGCTAGCGTCCTAAATTTTGGCCTGAAATATCAGTACGGTCAGAAGAGCAGCCCTGAAAATACAATCGCCAAACCTGCGCCAACCATCGCGATGGTTGGCAACACGCGCCGGGCGCCGATCAACCCGTAAGAGACCAGCATCAGCCCCGCAGCGATCCGCAGCATGGCTACAAGCGCAGCAAACGGGTCTTGGGCCAGTCGCAGGATGTCGGGGTTTGCAATCATGCCGAGCGGAATAATGTACAGACCGACGCCCAGCGCCATCGCGGTCAGCGCAACCTTGAGCCAGTTTTCTCCCACCATACCCGCCGCAATGAAAACCGCGCCACAAACAGGCGGAGTGATCGTCGACAACAGCGCAAACCAGAATACGAATAAATGCGCCTGCAACGGCTCCAGCCCCAGCTTCATCAGCGCAGGCCCAGCCACGGAAACGCAGATCACATAGGCCGCCGTTGTCGGCACCTCCATCCCCAAAAGCAGGCAGGCAAGCGCGGTCAACAGAAGCGACGGCCACAAAAGCCCGCCGGACCCTTCCAGGATCAGCGAGGTCAGCTTGACCCCCAACCCAGTAATCGACAGCACGCCGATGATGATCGACGCGCACAGGATGATAGATGCGATCATCGACACCTGTTTGGCCGCGTTCATAACGGCACTGGTAAAGCGTTCGATGATCTGGCCGCGACGGCTTTGTAGGTTTCCGTTGATGAACAACAGCAGCGCGCCCGCGAGGATCGCCAATGCAGCGGCATACTCCGGCGTGTATCTTGCCATAAACATCGCCCAGAGCAGGACGGAAAAGGGCACAAGGAAGAACAGCGAGGTGATGATCACATCGCGGCGCGCGGGGCGGTCTTCAGCGGCAACCCCCTTAAGGTCAAAACGCCCCGCATAGGCGTTGATACCAAACCAAACCGCAAGGAAATAGAGGAACGCGGGCAAGGCCGCCGCCGCCATGATCGAGGTGTAGGGCACGCCCGTCAACTCAACCATCACAAACGCGCCGGCCCCCATAAGCGGTGGCATAATCTGCCCGCCCGAGGACGCGACAGCTTCGACTGCTGCTGCCAAACGCTTTGGATAGCCCAGATTGGTCATGGCCGGCAGGGTGACCGCGCCGGTGGAGGCCACATTGGCCGATGCAGAGCCGGAAATGGAGCCGAACAGCGCGGATGAAATCACCGACACCTTGGCCGCACCGCCCTTAAGCCGTCCTGCCGCAGCAGCCGCGACATTCATAAAGCCCTGCCCCGCCTCGCCTGCATTCAGGACCGCGCCAAAGATCACAAAGATCGCCACGACGCTTACCGAAACACCGGTAAGCGAGCCCCATATCCCGCCCTCGGCAATGGTAAGCGTGCCCAGAAAACTGGCGGTCGGCGTGCCGGAGTGTCCGAATTGGCCCGGAATGTATTGACCGTACAGGCCGTAAAGCAGCGCAAGCCCAGCAACGATGGGCAAGGGCCATCCGATCGCGCGACGTGCAGCCTCCAGCGTGACGCCAAGCAAGACAATCGCCACCAGCGTTTGGAAATCATTCTCAAGGAACCCGTATTGGTCCCCAAGACTATCGCTGCTCAGCGCGACCCAGATGGCTGCCGCTACGCCCAGCGTGGCCAGAACGCCCCCGCTGAGCAGCGATGCGCGGCTTTTGGCGCCAAACACCAGCACGAAGGGCAGAATAAAGGCCATATGTAATGGCCGACTAACAAGGTTGGGCACCAAACCTGAAAAAACCAACATCAGGTGATAGCCGACCAGACAAGTGGCAAGCAGCAACCACAACGTGCTTTGCAAACGGCCGTCAAAAAGCTTTGTCATGGAATGTGGCCTTGTCGCAAAGAGGTGGAAACAGGCCGGACTTTGTATCCAGCCTGTTTGCGTCTGTTACTTCTGTGCGTCGGTCAGGGCAATGCCTGCCTCTTCATAGTAGCGCTGTGCGCCGGGATGGATCGTGCCTTCGATTGTGTTCATCAGACCTTCGTTCACACCATTCCACCAGGGTGCGTTTTCACCGAGCTTGGCTTTGCTTTCCCAGAAAGTTTTGGTCAGCTGGTAGGCGGTGTCATCATCCATACCCGTAGTTGTGTAGGCGACAACCGGCAGCGATGTTGTGGTGATGTCCATGTCTTGTCCTGCATAGGTACCTGCAGGAATCGTCAGCGCGGTGCGTTTTGTCTGGCCGATCTGGTCAGCGGACATCGACAACACCGTAACAGGTGTGGAGGCCGCCGCTTCGATCACGTTAGGCGCAGGCCAAGAGCCAGCTGTCACGAACCCGTCGATCTGCCCGTTCTTTAGCGCTGCAACCGCATTCGAAAGCTCGGCATCCGCGATCTTCACCTTCTCGGCCACGCCGAACAGTCCCAGATACTTCTCGCCCTCTGTCGCCCCGAAAGAGCCTTTGCCAAGTAGAATGGTTTTGCCTTCAAGGCCTGTGATATCAGTCACGCCGCTGTCTTTGGACATGACGAAATGCATGGTCAGGGACGGGATCGGGAACAGAGCGCGAATCTCATTGAATTTCGGATCGCCCTTACCTTCAAACATGGCTTTGCCACCCTGAGCCAACCGGACCAAGGCAGGCGGCGTTGTAAAGACATAGTCGCCACCGCGCGCACGCGCTTCCATCACGTTCTGGACGGACCCCTGGCTTTCTTCGACCGTGACGATGACATTACCGTCGGTTCCGGCCTTCATTGCCTCTGCAAGTTCAACGCCCATCTGGTAGTAGGACGAACCGGTTTTCGCCGACTTATAGGTGATGCGGGTTTCAGCAGATGCCACGTTTACGCTCAACGTGGTGAGCGCGAGCGCGGTCATTGCCGACTTGATCAGGGTTTTCATCAGAACTCCTCCTCCAGGATTTAGTTGCGTTCTGACGGTGACGTTTCGCCCGGATTTTCGCAAGCTCAAAACGGCACGGAGCGTCGGTGTTAAAGCAACGAAATATCCGAACGGGCCGAGCTTGCCGTGCGGGCCAAATTCTCGGACGCGGAGATATGCCAGTCCAAACCGCCCTGCCCTTCATTGCGGGCATCGCGCAGATTATTGGCCGCGCGGGTGGCATTATTTTCGGTTTCGATCAGGGCCAAAGCCATTTCACTGCGCTCTGACCGGATGGCAGCACGTGCGCGCACATATTGCTGTGTGCTGATAGCTTTTGACGCGTGCTGTAGATCGAGTTGGGCAAGCGCGTTGTCCTGAGCAGCCAACCGCTCCGGCAGGGATGATTGCACCAGTGCCATCTGGGCGTTGGCCTTGCGCAAGGTTCGAACGACGGCACTGGGCGACACAGAATCGATCTGCCGCTCAACCTTCTTTTTGCCGATTGCATTACCAACCAGCGCACCGCCTAAAGCACCAGAAGCGGCACCGACCAAACAATTCCGGGCATTCCCGGCAGACACAACCGCCACGCCACATCCTAGTGCAGCGCCGACCCCTGCGCCCTTAAGCGTTGTCTGCACCACGATCCTACGCGACAGCTCTGCAAGGGTTGCACTTTGCTCATCCGCGTATTGATCCTGCGGAGAAAGGCTCATCAAAGAGGTGCCAGAACGGGTGGAGTGCACATCAGGTGCCGGACCACACGCCGTCACAACAGCAAGAGAAAGCGGGGCGAGGCGGCACAAAACTTTACGCATGCGGCAGAACTTCCAAATTGTTTCCAAATCCCCACTAATCGCGGAATGAGGTCAAAAAAAGGCAGGTCAGCGTAAAACTGTGCATTTTCAATTCATGCGTGCGTTTTGGTGTTTCTTTTTAAATTCATCAGGTTGCCTGCAGCCAAGGCCCGGCTTTCGCCTGCATTGAACATTTCATCGCTAGGCGCGATGGCTGTCTATTGTTTACGCTCCGTGCAAGGTTGCGCATTAGATGCTTGATCGCGGCCCGGATTGTGGCCGCGATCTTACATATCTCCAAATTCGGATTAGCCGTGCGGGTCACCTCCGCCCCATCGCGATCTGGCTTCAGCCAAGCGCCCGCAACAATTCCTGCGAAGGCTTTCCTGTGACCGGCAACCCTTTGCTGGCCTGATAGGCACTGATCGCTTTTTCGCTGTTCGGGCCAATAACACCGTCGGTGCCGCCGGTATCAAAGCCACGCGCGGTCAAGCGTTGCTGCAGCGCCATCCGATCATCTTTGGTCAGACCATTGGCATCAGGCGGAAAGCTTGCGCGCAAGGGGCCAGCGCCGCCGATACGGTCAGCTAGATGGCCCACACCAATCGCGTAAGCGTCCGAGTTGTTGTAGCGCTTGATTGAACGGAAGTTGCTTGTCACCGCAAATTGGGGCCCGCCGGGCTGCGGCTGGATGATGCTACCCTGAGGGGCACCATTGCCCACCTCGCCACCCCATCTGACACCCCGCGACCAGCCGTTGCGCTGCAGGTAAGCCGCTGTGGACGCAAGCGCATCTGTGGGGTCTTCGGACCAGATATCGCGACGGCCGTCACCGGTAAAGTCGACGGCAAACGCCTGATATGAGGTTGGAATAAACTGGGTGTGGCCCATTGCTCCGGCCCATGATCCCGTCATGCGTGAAGCGGGAATATCACCGTTCTGGATAATTTTCAGCGCTGCAATCAGTTGCTTTTCAAAGAACGCCCCGCGACGGCCATCAAAGGCCAGCGTCGAGGTTGCTGATACAACCGGGACGTCTCCACGTCGCTCACCAAAGAAACTCTCAAGCCCCCAGATCGCACAGATGATCTCGGCGTCGACGCCATAGCGCCCTTCGAGGGTCTGCAATGTGCCACGATGACGGGCAAAGGCAGCGCGACCCTTGCTGATCCGTTCGTCCGAGGCGGCAATCGCGAGGTAATCCTCAAGACTGCGTTTGAATTCCGTCTGGTTGCGGTCACGCTTGACACAACCGGGCAGATATCCTGTTCCGCGAAACGCGCTGGATAGCGTGGATTGGCTGATGCCTTGCCCCGCAGCCCGTGCGCGGAAACTGGACACCCAAGCATCATAGCCAGCGTTGGGGGTTGGCAATAGGTCAGCTGGCAAAGCTCCGCCAATATTGGCGCTGCTCCGCATCGCGGGCGCACCGCCACAGGCTGAGAGTGTCAGGGCCCCAAGACCCACTGCGAAATTCCGGCGTGATAGTTGCATACTGCTGCCCCGTTTTGGAGTTATGGTTTTGGGCGTATGCTATCTTATTGCATGCCCAAGGCAACAGGTCTTGGAGAGGCCGCGCAATACTGCGCGGCGCTTTGCCAACGTTAGTCGGACTGTGACGGCTGATACAGCGGCACCGTCGACAAGGACATCTTGGCCGAACCGTTCTGAATCTCGCGCGCGTGGCTGATATAAATAAGCGTTTGGTTCTTTTCGTCAAAAATCCGTTTCACGCGGAGAGACTTGAACACGATTGACCGGCGCTCACGGAACACTTCTTCACCCTCATCGCTCCGGTCGATGTCGCCAATTTTGATAGGGCCCGTTTGGCGGCAGGAGATAGATGAGTTGGACGGGTCTTCGAACCAGTTACCCTTTTGCAGGCGGTCAATGATGCCCCGCTCAAAATAGGTGATGTGGCAAGTCACGCCTTCGACTTCGGGATCAGCCAACGCTTCGATGATCAGATCGTTGCCAAGCCAGTCAACGTCAACTTCGCCCACCACCTCCGCAGTCAAAGCGGCAGGAAGGGCGATAGCGGCGGCGGTCAGGAGATATTTAATCATGACGACAAACGCACCGGATCAGGGAAAGTTCCCCCTGCGGCAAAAAAGCTTTGCAGCGCTCTGCTATTGCCAGAAGATGCAAGAGAACATTATATGAACATCATGGCTAAAATGACTCTTCAAGAAAAACTTGCGGTGCTGAGTGATGCTGCGAAATACGACGCGTCTTGCTCCTCTTCTGGCACAACGCGGCGCAACAGTTCAGATGGAAAGGGGCTGGGGAGCACGGAAGGCTCGGGCATTTGTCATGCCTACGCGCCGGACGGCCGCTGCATCAGTTTGCTGAAAATCCTGATGACCAATTTCTGCATCTACGACTGCGCCTACTGCATCAACCGCGTCTCATCGAGCGTGCAGCGCGCGCGCTTTACGGTTGAAGAGGTCGTACATTTGACGACCGAGTTTTACCGACGCAACTATATCGAAGGGCTTTTCCTGTCCTCCGGCATTATCAAAAGCCCGGATGACACGATGGCAGACATGGTCCGCATCGCACGCGAACTGCGCCATACCCATCACTTCCGTGGCTACATTCACCTCAAGACCATTCCAGACGCTTCGCCGGAATTGATCGAGGAGGCAGGCTTGCTGGCTGACCGCCTGTCGATGAATATCGAGCTACCGACTGACGCCGGCATCAAAGCCTACGCACCCGAGAAAAACGGCAATGAAATTCGCCGCGCTATGGGACGTGTGGAGCTGCGCAAGCAAGCGTCAAAAGAACGGACGCACACGGGAAGACGGGCAGAGAAATTCGCCCCCGCCGGACAAAGCACACAATTGATCGTTGGTGCAGACGGCGCGGATGATGCAACAATCCTGAACAGCTCGACGCGGCTTTACAGCTCATACAAGCTTAAGCGGGTCTATTACTCTGCCTTCTCCCCCATACCGGATAGCGCCGCCGCTCTGCCGCTGATCAAGCCGCCTTTGATGCGCGAACACAGGCTCTATCAGGCAGATTGGCTGCTGCGTTTTTACGGCTATCAGGCCGATGAGATTGCGGCGTCCTCCCATGGCGGGATGCTGGACCTTGAGATCGACCCAAAGCTCGCGTGGGCGCTGTCCAACCGGCACGTGTTTCCGGTGGACATCAATCGCGGATCGCGTGAAGTGCTGTTGCGGGTGCCAGGGTTCGGAACCAAATCGGTGGCGCGCATCCTGTCAGCGCGACGGAACGGGGCGCTGGGGTTTGGCGATCTCAAACGCATGGGGGCACTGGTCAACAAGGCCAAGCCGTTTATCGTCGCGCGTGACTGGTCACCAGGCAGCATGACCGACGCGGCCAACCTGCGCGCACGGTTCGCGCCACCGCCAGAACAATTGAGCCTTCTGTGATATACGCACCGACCCTTCCCCGTCTCGGCACATTTGCGGCATGGCGCGATTCAGCGCGCGCCTTGGCCAGCAATGACGTACCCGCCGACCAGATCGAGTGGACGATGGAGGGGGCTGAATGCGGGCTCTTCGGGTCGGGCGCTGCCCTGCCCGCTGCGGAACCCATGACCGTGCCAAAGGACTTTCTACCGCTGGCTAAGGTGGTCTGTGCCAGCCGTGCCGCTGGTGCGCACGATCTGCTCTACCGCGTTCTGCTGCGCTGTCGCGGCAATGCTGGCCTGCTGGGCAACCGCGCGGACGCTCAAGTACACCAACTCGAAGCCCTGGCGAAAAACATTCGCCGCGATATGCACAAGATGAAAGCCTTTGTGCGCTTTCGCGAGGTCACGTCGGAGGGCGCAAACCGTCGCCAGTTCATCAGCTGGTTTGAACCTGACCACCGCATTGAGGAACTGATCGCAGGCTTTTTCACCCGACGGTTTGCCGACATGGACTGGGTAATTGTCACGCCAGAGGTAACCACAAGGTTCGAGGGCGGCACCCTAGCTCATGAGGCTGTACGCAGCGATCGCCTTGATCTTAGCGACGAAACCGAAAACCTGTGGCGCACATACTATGCCAACATTTTCAATCCGGCCCGCCTCAAAATCAAAGCAATGCAGTCGGAAATGCCCAAGAAGTACTGGAAGAATCTGCCCGAGGCGGACCTGATCCCCGGCCTCATCGCGCAAGCCGAAGCGCGCGTGCATCAAATGCGGCAAGACGCCCCCACGCTTCCACCTATGCGCGCCGAACGCATTCTAGATCGACTACCCGCGCGCGCTAAGGCCGAGAACATGCACGCCTGCGCCCGCTGCCCGATAGGGGCGCAGGCGACCCAGGCTGTGCCGGGCGAAGGGCCAAACGACGCGCAACTCATGATCGTAGGGGAACAACCGGGAGATCAGGAAGATCTAAGCGGCAAGCCCTTCGTAGGCCCCGCAGGACAGGTGCTGGATGGCGTTTTGAACGAAGTCGGACTGGACCGCAGTACGGCTTACATCACCAGCGCGGTCAAACACTTCAAATTCCAACCTCGTGGCAAACGGCGCATCCACCAAAGCCCGAACCGCGCAGAGATATCTGCCTGCCGCATCTGGTTGACGCAAGAGATCGCAGACGTTCAGCCGACACTTATCGTGGCGCTCGGCGCTACCGCCGCTGAGGCGTTGACGGGAAACGGTACGCAAATCTTGGCCCGGCGCGGCAAAATTGAAACCAGCATCGATGGCCTACCTGTGCTTATATCAGTACATCCTTCAGCGATTCTGCGCAGCACCGATGGCGCGAACCTACGGGCCATGCTGATAGACGATCTCAAGCAGGCCAGAACCATGATCGACGCGCTAGAGATCGGCACGTAGGCGGCTCACGTCATCCCGCCACAAGCCACACAACAGGTGCTCTCCCCCTCGAAATGCTGCAAGCGCACATTTTTCTATTTTTCATGCCTCTTTGTGCTTGCGCTCCCTGTTCAGCGGGCATAGTAAAGCCAAACGAAATTGGCGCGGGATGGAGCAGCCCGGTAGCTCGTCAGGCTCATAACCTGAAGGTCGTAGGTTCAAATCCTACTCCCGCAACCAACTTAATCGAACGCCCCGCAGTTAACTCTGCGGGGCGTCGTTCGTTTTGTCCTACCACTTCCATCACAGCACCTCATTCGCCATGTAACTCCACGTCAAACCCAGTGTTTTTTGGGTTCACTATGATATGGACGATCGGTCCTTGGATTTCTTCGATGGCTTTCAAGCGGATGGTCCGGTCGTCCAGGCCGTCTGTGAGTTGCCTGATCTTGGAATGATTGAGGCGCGCCACGCAACTACAGCTAAAATGCTTTTGGAGCGGGACATGCTCTGGCCGTCTCTGACCCACCAAACTTTTTGCGCGACGGCGCCGTTCGCCGGACATGCAGTCTTCCTCCAGCGACCTTACCCAGATTTTGCCGACGTCACGGTGGGTCAACGCACAGGTCCTGCACATGGACCCCGGGCATCCGTGTGTCGTAGACAAATGCGTGGAAAACAAACACAGGCCAACACCCGAAGCGATCATTCCTGAAAACAGCGGCTTTAGTCCCAAAAGCAAATTCGGAGATCGCCTCTAGTTTTGACGCGAACGCCGCGTGGTCGCCCATTAGTAGGTCAGATTGGCCAGCATTTCGATGTTGGACTCGGCATCTGCCGGAACAGCCAATCTTATGTCTGCTGATCGGACCGAATTACCCCTCGATTGCATAGGTACGTTCTGCAATATCAATTGCTGACAGTTCGGCTATACAGGCAGACAAGAACGTGGCTTCTGCATCGGACTGGCGGCGGGCCGGATTGCTTATGAGATAGATGTTCACCAGCGGGAGATCGTCATATGTTGGCAACTGGCGCAGATGACCCGCCCCGACATCCTGCTGGGCGACGTGAAGTGGCAACGCACCTATGCCGATATTTGCCATGATCATCCGCCGGATTTCATTGAGGCTCGACGAACTGCCCCGTCTGTTATTGGCGAGGCCAAGATGCGACCGCAGGCGGGAGATGACTTCCAAAGGCCCCCCTTCAGCCTCGGTCTGGAATGCCACAAATGGCTCACCCTGTAGGTCTTCCGGAGCGATTTCAGGTTTATCGAACAACGAATGCCGCTTGCCGCAAAACAACCCGAAATATTCGCGGTATAGGATCATCGAATCTAGCGGCGCAGGCGGGCCATGCAGCAGACAAATTCCGAAACTCGCCCGATTTTGCGACACAATGGTCTTTACTTCATCACTTTCACTGACCGTGAAGGAGTAAGTGACCTGCGGATGCCGGTTGGAAAACCTGTTCAGAAACGCGTCAAAGTGCTCCGAGATAACGTGACTTGTTGTGGCGATGGCTACATGGCCGCGAAGTTCTGCATGCGCAAGATCAAGCAGCGATGGAAGCTGCGACACCGACCCAAAGATTTTGGCACATTCTGTATAAAGCACCTGGCCAGAGCGGGTGAGCGAAAATTCGTTTGGTTTGCGTATGATAAGCGTTCGGCCAGTATGCTCTTCAAGGCGTTTAAGGGCGGCCGAAATCGTCGGCTGCTTAAGCCCCAGAAAATGCGCCGCCTTGGAGATGCCTTGCTGCTCGACCACGACCATGAAGGTTCGTAACAGGTTCCAGTCAAGGTTCCAGGGAAAGCGCTGTTTGTAGGGTTCACTCATTGATCAAATCTATATTGAAGATACCTAATATCTATTTGCGCAATACAAGCCCTGCATGCAAGGCTTTTGTCGAGAGCGGAATACCCGCCACAATGAAGCCGAAACCGGCTTCGACTTAAGTCATATCAGGGAGTACCAAAATGACTGTTCGCCGTACTATTTTGAAATCTGCATTTGCCGTCGCAAGCTTGGCCATGTTGGGCACAAGTGTTGCCGCCGAAGAACTCGACACGTTGAAAGAAAAAGGTGTGATCCGCATCGCCATGTCGGGTGCCTATCCTCCGTTCAACTTTGTGAATGATGAAAATAAAGTTGTCGGTTTCGACCCCGCCATTGGTACCGAAATTGCCAAGCGTATGGGCATGGAAGCCGAGATTGTGACAACGGCATGGGACGGTATCATCGGCGGCCTGCTGGCTAACAAATATGATGCCATTGTCGGATCCATGACCATCACAGCCGAGCGCGACGAAGTTGTGGATTTTGTCGGTCCCTACTATTCGGACAAGCGTGCGATCTTTACCCAGAAGGGCTCTGGCATTGGCAGCCTCGAAGATCTGGAAGGCAAGAAGGTCGGCCTGACCCTTGGCGAGACCCATGAGGCATGGGCCCGCGAAAAAGGGTATGACATTAACACGTATAAGGGCCTGCCGGAGCTTCTGCTTGAGCTGGAGAATGGTCGCGTAGACGCGATTGTAAACGATTCAATCGCCGCCATTCTGGCGATGGGTGCCAAAGGGCAAGAGTTCGAGATGTTCGGAGATCCGACAACCGAGCCTTTCGGCGCAGGCATTGCAATTCGTGAAGGCAGCCCAAAGCTGGCCGCCGAGATGCAAGCCGCACTGCAATCCATGATGGATGATGGAACCTATCTCGCTCTTGCCAAAGAGTGGATCGGCGCAGACATCCGCTAAATCAAGGCGCCCTTGCCGCTCACCTCTTGCGCGGTAAGGGCCTGTTTCACATCACCAGAATCGATTGCCCGCACCTGTTCGGGTGCCAGCCTATGCTTTGCGTCCAAAGGGGGGCCCATGGACTTCGAACTCATGCTCAAGGTCTATCCCTTCTTTCTGGAGGCCGCTTGGATCACGATTGTGCTGTCGGTTCTCACAGCAATTCTGGGATTGATTTGCGGCACGCTTGGTGCGTTTGCAAGGCTGTCGCGCTTTACAATTCTACGCTTTCTGGGTGCTGCATATGTCAGCGTCTTTCGCGGCACACCCGCACTCATCCAACTTTTCATTTTATACTTCGGCGGGCCGCAAATAGGTATTCAGCTGGACGCTTTTGAGGCTGGTGTGATTGGCCTTGGCATCAACGCTGGCGCTTATATGACCGAGACGATCCGTGGTGCGGTCATCTCCATCGACAAAGGTCAACGCGAAGCCGCCCGCACATTGGGCCTCAGTCAGTGGCAGGCCATGTACAAAGTAATCCTACCGCAAGCTGCCCGCCTTATGGTGCGCCCATTGGGTGTGAACCTGAACATGTTGATTAAGGCCACGGCGCTGGTTGCGGCCATCTCGGTGGTGGAACTGACCTACACCGCGCAGCGCTACATCGGCTCTACCTACAAGCCGTTCGAGATGTTCCTGCTCGCGGGCATTCTTTACATGATCATCATCTATGTGACTGGCCGTGGCGTTGCCTGGCTTGATCGCAAAGTGCAGATCACATGATGTTGGAAGGATAAGCCGATGGGCCTCGACTTCACAGTGATCCCCAAATATTTCGACATTATCCTGTTGGGCTGCGCCTATACGATCGGGATCACAATCGCCGCCGCAATCCTCAGCTTCTTTGGCGGTATCGTCTTTGCTGTGATAGCGCTTTATGCGCCGTTTATTATTCGCCAGCCTTTCCGCCTGATCGCGTGGATGTTCATGGGCACGCCCCTGTTGCTACAGCTCTTCCTGATCTATTTTGGCCTCGTTCAGGTCGGCATCGACCTGCCCGCCGTTGTCGCGGGCATTATCGGACTGGGCCTCCATTTTGCGGTATATAACTCCGAGCTGATCCAGACGGCGATCCTGTCTGTCGATAAAGGCCAGATGGAAGCCGCCCGCACACTGGGCCTGAGCCACAGCGAAGCCCTGCGCAAGGTGGTAATCCCCCAGGCCGTCCGTGCCGTCATACCGCCCATTAGCAACAACATGATTGCTTTGCTGAAGGACAGCGCGCTGGTCTCGGTAATCGGGGTGAGTGAGCTGACCCTTTCGGCGCAAAGGGCAATCGGCGCGACCTACCGTCCGTTCGAGTTCTACCTGCTCGCCGCCGCCTTTTACTACGTCATCAACCTCGGGATGGAATGGGTGCAGCGCAAGATTGAACGCCGCATTTCGATTTCCCGCTGAGCATTGGAGCCAGATATGACAGATGGAAAAAGCTTTGTTGAAATCCGCCATGCCCAAAAGTCTTTTGGGGACGTCGAGGTGCTCAAGGATATCAGCCTGAGCGTGGACCGTGGCCAGATCGTTGGCATCATTGGCTCGTCAGGATCGGGTAAATCGACCCTGCTCCGCGCCATCAACGATCTTGATCCACTCAGCGGCGGGGAGGTCTGGCTTGACGGTGTGCGGGTAAACCAAACCTTACCGCATCGCGCCTATGAAAAGCACATCAACCAGATGCGCCAGCAGGTGGGCATGGTGTTCCAGCACTTCAATCTCTTCCCCCATATGACCGCCCGCGAGAACGTGAGCATGGCTCCGATCATGCTCAAAGGCATCTCAAAGGACGAGGCCAATACCTTGGCCGAAGCGCAGCTGGATCATGTCGGAATGCTGGAGCGGATTGACTATTATCCCTCCCAGCTTTCGGGCGGGCAAAAGCAACGGGTGGCCATCGCCCGCGCATTGGCCATGCAGCCCAAACTGATGCTGTTCGACGAGGCCACATCGGCGCTTGATCCCGAACTTGTCGAGGAAGTGAACCAAGTCATGCGCAAGCTGGCCGAGCAACACATGACCATGATCATCGTCACCCATGAAATGGATTTTGCCGCCTCGGTCTGTGACCGTGTTCTTTTCATGGATCAGGGTGTGGTGGTCGAGGAAGGCCCGCCAGAAATCCTGTTCAAGACACCCTCACACCCCCGAACCCGCGAATTTCTCCGCAAGCATCTGGAAAGTGCAAAATGAACGACACCGCCTCGCATCTCTTCTACCAAACCCGCAATCCGCGCCCTTTTCTGGATTACGGCGAGGGGATTTATCTGATTGATGAGTCCGGAAAGCGCTACATCGACGGATCGTCGGGGGCTATGGTCTCGAACATTGGCCATTCAAACCCGCGCGTTCTGGCCAAGATCAAGGCGCAGATGGACCGCGCCACCTTCGGCTACCGTCTACACTTCCGCACCCATCCTTCCGAGGATCTGGCGGCAAAAACCGTGTCACTCATGCCTGGAGGGCTGGACCGTGTCTTCTTTGTTTCCGGCGGCTCCGAGGCTGTGGAAAGTGCGATGAAACTGGCGCGGCAGTACGCCCTGACCCAAGGCGAAGGCTCCCGCTATAAGGTGATCTCGCGGTTTCCCTCCTATCACGGCTGCACGTTCGGCGCGCTTGATCTGACCGGATATGACCCGCTGCGCGAACCTTTTGCGCCCATGATGGAGGGCATGCCGAAAGTCGCCGCCCCCGCCACCTACCTTGACCGCGACAACCTGACCGAGGAGCAACGCGGCCTAAAATATGCTGAGCTGTTGCGCGACAAGATCATCGAAGAAGGGCCGGACACGGTGCTGGCTTTTATCATGGAACCTGTCGGCGGCGCATCCACTGGCGCGTTGGTGGCCCCCGACAGCTATTATGGGCGCATTCGCGAAATCTGTGACGAATTTGGCGTGCTGCTGATCTATGATGAAGTGATGACAGGTGCAGGCCGCACGGGCAAATTCCTCGCGGCGGAGCATTGGGGCATTACCCCCGATATCGTTGCTATGTCCAAAGGGTTCGGCGCAGGCTATGCGCCGCTGGGGGCCATCGTCGCAGGTGCGCGGCTGGTTGAACCGGTCCTTGATGGGGGCGGTTTTCTGCATGGCTTTACCTACGCGGGCAACCCGATGGCCTGCGCCGCAGGGCTCGCTGTTCTTGAAGAAATGGAAGACCAGAACCTGATTGAGAACGCCGCCCGTATGGGCGACGTGTTGATGGCCCAGTTGCAAGCGCTGATGGATCGCTACCCCTTTATCGGTGATGTGCGAGGAAAGGGCCTGCTAACCGCCTTCGAGTTTGTCGCAGACCGCGAGACTATGGAGCCGCTGCCGCCCGCCCTGAACGCCTATGACCGGCTGGTCGAGCTTGCCTATGCCCGTGGCCTGATCATCTATTCGCGCCGCACCCGTGGTGGCACATCGGGCGATCATTTCCTGTTGGCCCCGCCACTGATTATCACTGAGGCCCAGATTTCCGAGATGATGACCATCCTGCGCGACGCGCTGGACGCCTTTGCCACAGAAGTGGGTCTGCCAGTTATGGGGGACACTGCGTGAAGCTTCCCGACAAGCAAAGCAGCGTTGAGGCCGCCATCGCCCATGTCAAAGACGGGGATACGGTCATGCTGGGTGGGTTCGGTGTGCCGGGTACGCCTTTTACACTCATCCATGCATTGGTGCGCCATGGCGCGTGCAACCTCACGATTGTCAAAAACGATGCCAACGAGCCGAACATGGGCGTCGACCATCTGCTGCAAAGCGGGCTGGTGTCGCGCCTCATCACCACCCATCTGGGCCTCAACGCCCATGCGATCGAGCTGATGAACAGCGGCCAGATCAAGGTCGAATTCAACGCGCAGGGCATTCTGGCCGAACGCATCCGCGCAGGCGGTGCCGGCCTTGGCGGTTTCCTCAGCGACATCGGGATCGGGACTGAGCTTGCCGAGGGCAAACAGGTGCTTGAACAGGATGGCAAGACCTACCTCGTTGAGCCTGCCTTGCGTGCTAACTTTGCCCTGCTGCATGCCGCCCGCGCCGATAGGTTTGGCAATCTGGCCTACGTTGCAACAGCGCGAAACTTCAACCCGCTGATGGCCATGGCCGCCGATTGCGTGATTGCCGAAGCCGAAACCGTGCTGCCTCCGGGCGGGCTTGCGCCCGATGACATCCACACCACAGGCGTTTTTGTCGATCACGTCGCAGCACTGGGTGCACTGTCAAAGGAATATGCCGTTGTCCAACGCTAGAGACAGAATGGTCGCGCGCGCTGCCCGTGAAATCCTGCCCGGTATGGTCGTCAACCTTGGCATTGGCCTGCCCACCAAAGTCGTCAATCATTTGGCCCCCGATTATCCCGTATGCCTGCACACTGAAAACGGGCTGACGGGCATCGGACCAACCTTGCCAACTGATCAGGCAGACCGGAACCTCATTGACGCTGGCGGTGCCTATGTCTCGACCATCCCCGGCTCGGCATTCTTTGACAGTGCCACCAGCTTTGCGCTGGTCCGCTCCGGTCGGCTTGACCTCACCATGCTCGGCGCGTTTGAAGTTGCGGCCAATGGCGATCTCGCGAATTGGAAAATCCCCGGCAAGTTCTCTCCCGGGGTGGGTGGCGGCATCGAGCTTGCGCAAAAGGCGCGCCGCGTTGCGGTTTTAACCACACACACAGATCGTGCGGGCAATTCCAAGCTCAAGGAATACTGCACGTTGCCCCTGACTGCTCAGGCCTGCGTGGCGCGGATATTCACCGACATGGCGGTGATTGACGTGGGGCCTGATGGCTTCAATCTCGTTGAGATCGCCCAAGACGTCAGCGTGGCCGACGTCATCGATGCCACAGACGCTCCGCTGCACGTCCCCGATACACAACTCCCGATTTTTTGAGGTCTTTCATGTCAGATACCCTACAGAACCGCTTGGCTGACGCCGTAGATGCCGCATTCGACATGCAGATTGCCTTCCTGTTAGAGCTGACCTCGCACCCTTCCATCCGTGGTCAGGAACAATCAGCGCAAGACTTCATGACGGCTGAGCTGACAAAGCGCGGCTACGCATTGGACCGCTGGCAGATCGACGTTGCCGACATTCAGCATCTGCCCGGATTCTCCCCTGTCCTTGCCCCCTATGATAACGCGGTGAATGTTGTTGGCTCTCACCGCTCTAAAACCAACCAAGGCAGGTCATTAATCCTGAACGGTCACATTGACGTGGTGCCCGCAGGGCCACTTGATATGTGGGACAGCCCGCCGTTTGAGCCCACCGTCGCGGATGGCTGGCTATACGGGCGCGGCGGCGGCGATATGAAGGCGGGCCTTGCCTCCAACCTCTTTGCGCTGGATGCGCTGACTGCCTGTGGCCTCGCCCCTGCGGCGGATGTGTTTTATCAATCTGTGGTCGAAGAGGAATGCACGGGCAACGGCGCGCTGGCCTGTCTGGCGCGGGGATATAAGGCGGATGCGGCGCTGATCCCTGAGCCCTTTGCAGAGCATCTGGTAACCGCACAGCTTGGTGTGATCTGGTTTCAGGTTCATCTCAAAGGCCGACCCACCCATGTGGCCTATGCCGGCACCGGAGCCAATGCGATCGAGGCTGCGATCCCGCTGATCTCGGCCTTGCACGCGATGGAGCATCGCTGGAACGCGGCTGAGAAACGCCCTGCTGACTACGCCCATATGGAGCATGCGCTGAACCTGAATGTCGGTAAGTTCGAGGGCGGTGACTGGACCAGTTCCGTCCCTGCATGGAGCGTTTTCGATGTGCGTATGGCGATCTTTCCGGGACAATCTATCGACGCCGCAAAGGCCGAAATTGAGCAGGTCATTCTGGACGCCGCCCGCGACAATGATTTTCTGCGTAATTCCCTGCCCGAAATCGTCTATCACGGCTTTCACGCCGAAGGTTACGCCCTGTCGCAGGACAGCTCGGCCAATGCGGCCTCAGCCATTAGCGCGCTGGATCAGGCCCATAAGATCACCACCGGAGAGGACCTTGTGCATGAGGCAATCACGGCCACAACCGATGCACGTTTCTTTGGCCTTTATGCGGATACGCCTGCGCTGGTATACGGCCCCCGCGCCGAAGCGATCCACGGGTTTAACGAGCGTGTCGATCTGGAAAGCATGCGCCGCGTCACCAAGGCAACGGCGCTGTTCATTACAGATTGGTGCGGCACCGAAGAATTATAATGCTGGACTGTTTGAATACTCCTGAAGGGACACTGACATGCCAGTTCTGACCCAAAAGCAACTCTCATATCTTGTAGAGCTTCGCCATGCGTTGCACCGCCGCCCCGAAGTGTCGGGCAAGGAGAGTGAGACTGCAAAACGTATCGCCAAAGAGCTGGACGCACTGGGTGCGACCCGTATCTGGCGGGGTCTGGGCGGGCATGGCGTCGCGGCGGAATTCAACGGCACGGAGGATGGGCCCACTGTGCTGCTGCGCTGTGAGTTAGACGCTCTGCCGATCCACGAGATATCGGATATCGCCTATAGGTCCGAGACTGACGGCAAAGGGCATCTGTGCGGCCATGACGGGCATATGGTGTCCATGCTGGGTGTCGCTATGAGCCTTGAACACCGCCCCGCGAGGGGTCGCTTGATCTTTCTGTTCCAACCCGCCGAGGAAACCGGCGCAGGCGCCAAGGCGGTCATCGAAGAGCCGTGTTGGCCCGACATGCGCCCCGATTACGCCTTTGCCTATCACAACGTGCCAGGCCGTCCGCTGGGCGAAATTGGCCTGCGACCCGGACCGGGAAATTGCGCGTCCCGTGGCATGCAAATCCTGCTGGAAGGCAAAAGCTCTCATGCCGCTGCGCCCGAGGACGGATCATCCCCCGCAGCGGCAATGGCCGCCTTGATGCAGGAACTGCCAAAGCTCGGCACAGGGACTATTTCGGACGACAGTTTTGCGCTGAGCACGCTGACCCATGCCAAGCTGGGTGAGCCTACTTTTGGTATCGCACCGGGCTTGGGTGAATTGCGTGTGACCCTGCGCTGCAGGACGAATGAGCGGATGGCGGTGCTTGTTTCGGATGCCGAGGCACTGGTCGCCCAGCACACCGCAGGTCTGGCGGTGAAGGTGCTCTGGCATGACATCTTCCTCACGGTGACAAATGATGCGGACGCGACAGACATCGCTCGACAAGTAGCCGCACGTCAGGGCCTCGCACTGCATGAGATGGCAGTGCCGATGCGCTGGTCCGAAGATTTTGGCTGTATTGGAAGCGATGGTGCGAAGGCGGCTATGCTTTATATCGGTGCGGGTGAAACCCAGCCGCAACTGCACAACCCTGACTATGATTTCCCCGATGCGTTGATCCCTGTGGTAACCGACCTGTTTGCTGGAATTGTCGCTGACATCCTTGGCCCGTCACCCGCGTGACGGTGCAAGACCCACCCGTCCCCAGCTCGTGGTGTGAAATCAATCTTGACCGCGTCTCGAAGAACCTCGAACTGACGCTCGGGCTCCTCCCCCGAGGGGCCGGCTTCTGCGCCGTTATGAAGGCGGACGCTTACGGTCATGGCATCCACCGGATCGTGCCGTTGCTTTTGGAGCAGGGAGTAACCTGCGCAGGCATCACCTCCAACGCGGAGGCGCGCGCGGTGCGCGATGCGGGATTTACGGGCAGTTTGATCCGCCTGCGCGCAGCAACGCTGCATGAAGTGGAGGCAGCGATCCCCGACCAAGTCGAAGAGCAGGTCGGCTCGCTTTATGCCGCAAAACATCTGCGCGGGTTGCATGGGTCTTCGGGCTTTCATCTGGCCCTCAATGCAGGGGGCATGTCGCGCGACGCGCTCGATGTATCCACGCAGGCCGGTCAGAAGGAGTGCCGCGATATCCTTGATGAAGTCGGGGATCGTACCGTCGGGATCTCCACCCATTTCCCGAAAAATGAACCTGCGCCCCTAAAGGCAGGTTCGGAACGGTTCATGCAGCAGGTAGACTGGATCTGTGACAACAGTGACCTGAATAAGACTGATATGCTGGTCCATGCGGGCAGCACTCTGACCCTCCTTTCAGGAGTGGAGATTGAAACCGATATGTACCGCTGTGGTGCAATCCTGTATGGATTTCTGAACCCCGAATTGGGGTTTCGCCCGACCATGGAATTAAAGGCGCAGGTGGTCCATCTGGGTGTCTACCCCAAAGGGGCTAGCGTCGGATATGACGGCGATTACATCTTGGAGGCCGACCGGCGTTTGGCTTGTATCTCAATCGGCTACGCTGCGGGGTACAGCCGGATCGCACAGGATCGTGGCACCGTATTAATCCGCGGCAAGCGGGCGCGGGTTTTGGGCAAGGTCTCAATGAATTCTATCGTTGCGGATGTGACCAGAATTCCAGACGTCCAAGTCGGCGATACAGCGACAGTGGTCAGTGATGATGCTATTGGCGTACAAACGACGATAGAGCAATTCAGAACGATCCTGCCGGATCTTTATTCCGACTGGGGCATGCGCAATCCGCGGCTCTACCGCTGACCGAGCTGCACCCGTATATTCGGACACTGACGTAAGCTGCGATTTGTTGTCTGCTGATCTTCAATACGAAGGAGATCAGACATGTCGAAACGGAAGCAACATCACCCAGAGTTTAAGGACAAGGTCGCGTTAGAGGCGCTGAAGGGCGAAGAGACGGTCAGCCCTTGACCGGCAAGTGAGGCGCAGGATGATTGAGCCGAACCTTCCAGATCTGTCTGTCGGAAAGCAACGCGCGTTGCTGTCGATCTCACGGTCGTCGCTTTACTATGAGCCGAAGGGCGAAAGCGAGATAATCCTCGACTTGATGCGCGTGATTGATAAGCAGTTCCTTGAAACCCCGTTTTACGGTGTGCGTCAGCCTCTCGGGACATCGCTGCGCGATACCCTACCGGGCAACGGATCAACATCTTCGTGGAGCGACTGTGGCAGTTGATGAAGTACGAATGTGTTTACCTGCATGCTTGGGAGACCGGAACAGAGGCAAAGGCTGGCGCCGGAAAATGGATCGAGTTCTACAACCACAAACGCCCACATTCTTCCCTTGGCGGCAAACCACCCGCTGTGATCTACTGGCAGCGGAATGACACAACCCAACCCAGATCAGCAGGTGCAAAGAGTAGCCTAATTTACGACAGATCCTGTCCAACAAATGGGGAGTAGCTCAGTTGCAGGCCTTGTTCGGGCTCTATGTACTGATTTCACGGCAAAGCTTACACACCGGCCAGACAGGCCGTAGAATGGCACGCCTCAAACGTGAAATTCAAACGGAGCGTTGAATCATACAGACGACAGGATGTGGATTTTGCGATCTGCCAGCATGTCTTTCGTTTTCGCGCCATACTCTTTCATGTGAGGCGCTCTGGCATGCGCACCAAGCGCTTCCATGCTCTCCCATTTTTCGATGACAACGAAGGTGTCCGGGCCAAACGCGCTTTGCATCGGACCTGCATTTTCAGTGTCGATTGTCGCTTCGTAAGCGATACAGCCGTCTTCCGCCAATACGGCTGGCACGTTGGCGTTGAACATCTCCAGAACGGGCGCGCGCTGACCGGGCTTTGTGGTGATAACTGCAACAACATGGACATTTGACATAAGTGTTTCCTTGATTGGGGCCGAGGCCGGAAGTTTGTATTCTGTTCTGACCGAGGGGCTGCTTCCAGAATATGCAGCCCCAATGTGACGTCGGTTTATTAGGCTCTACAGGCTATGCGACAGCCTGTTCGGGCTTGTTGTTTTCTCGCCAGATGATCCCGACCATGATCGCGGACGCAACACCACCGATAAGCGTTGTCATCAACCCCGGGAAGCTAAAGGCAAAGCCGGCGGCTGCGAGAGGCAGGCGCAGCCAAGGCCGCACCAGACCGACCCCCAGCAAGTATCCCTCAAGCCCCCCTGACAACAGTACAATCCCGACGATAATCGAGGGCAAGACATAGATCAGTGGAGTCAGATCACCTTGAAGCACCAACGCAGGCTGGAACAAGAAAAACAGCGGCACGAAATAGATCACCACCCCGAGGCGCATCGCCGTAAAGGATGTCTGCATCGGCTTCGCGCCTGCAATCGTCGCCGCAAGAAACGCGGCCGCTCCGACCGGAGGTGTGATGACCGACAGCATTGCGTAGTACACAATGAAGAAGTGCACAGCGACGGTGTTCAGCCCGCCAATCTCGATGATGGCCGGTGCCAATGTGACCGCAAGGAAGATGTAGGCAACAATCGCCAACCCCGCCATCCCCATGATGAAGCACGCCAAGACACCAAGGGCGATGATCATGTAAACGTTGTCCCCCCCCAAAGCGACAAGGCCGGATGTCATAGAACCAGTGACGCCGGTGATCGTCAGCGCGCTGACAACAAACGCAATCGGCAAGATGATCGCGGCAGTTTGGGTAACCAGAACTCCGATCTGGCGCAGGGTCGCGAACAGACGTGTCGGCGTCATCATGGTGTCGCGTTGAAGGAAGCTGAGCGCGATCATCATCGCACTGGCGTACCACGGGGCATAGTATTCCCAGCGCATATACAGCAGGCCCCAAACCAGAAAGACCATGACTGACAAGAAGGGCCAACCGCGCTTTAGAACCTTACGTGCAGACGGCAGTTTGTCCGGCGCCATGCCTACCAACCCCTTGCGCGCGGCATAGGCATCAACCTGAAGGATCAGACCAAAATAAAACAGCAAGGACGGCAGGATCGCTGCGACCATGATCGTTGCGTAGTCCACGCCGATTGTGATCGCCATAACAAACGCGATGGCCCCCATCACAGGCGGCATGACTACGCCGCCCGTCGACGCACAAGCCTCAATCGCAGCAGCATAATGGGGGGGATAGCCAACCTTTTTCATTGTCGGAATGGTGATGGATCCAGTGCCTGCAATGTTCGAAAAGATCGAACCGGACAGAGATCCGAAAAACGCGCTGGCAACGATGGAAACTTTCGCAGGGCCGCCGCGGTATTTGCCAAAGCCGGCGTTGGCGAGGTCAATAAAGAACTGTCCTGCCCCCGTCGCGATAAGAACACCTGCAAAGACAAGAAAACCAAGGACGATCTCGGCTACGATCTTGGTCGTGATGCCCATCAATCCTTCGGTTCGGAACACATGTGCCTCGATCATGCGTTCAAAGGTATAAGGAATGCCCATCAGCAATCCGGGGAAGAAATCAGCAACCAGCGGGTAAAGCCCCAGCAAGAACACAACCAGCAGGAATGGAACTCCGCCAGATCGGCGCGCGACTTCCAACATCAAGACCCACAGCACAACGCCTGCGGGAAAGCTTGTCCAACCGGACTGGACGATGTCCCACGCGTGGGTCGAAAACCACATAGAAATGCCCAGCGCGAGAACGGCGGCAATAATATCATAAATCGGAACGGTGCGTTGGCTTTTGGTCGCGGGAAGCGCAATGAACGCCGCGGCAAGGAAGATACCAATGAAGAACCAATAATATTGCCCTTCAATCAGGCGCTTACCGCCAATCGGCACACCAAAAACATAAGCGAGGCCCATGCCCAAACCACAGGTGCAAAGAAAAACGAATGCAATACTGGTCCATGAAAAAAGGGCACCGAGCCGCGTCGTTTCCGAACTGTGTTCAGCATCAGCATCAGAAGCCGTCTGGGTTTGAGTGTCTGACATGAGGTGACCCCGAGGAATAAAGTGAATGGAAGGGAGATGCAGGGAATGACGGAGCGGACCACCGCTCCGTCAGTTGTCAGGTCAAAGAAGCACTCACAAACGTGAGCGGAATACTTTCAGGCCTTCGGTGTGCTTGGCCATGATTTCCAGAAACGCTTCATTCTCGAAATTGATCTCGACGCCTTGCTCCATCGCGTCCTTCATGCCTGCACGACGTGCGGCAATCCATTGATCCATCTGTTCAATGGCGGCGTTGTTCCACACATCATCCTCATCGGTCCATTGGCCGATTTCACGCAGGTATTTCACGGTACCTTCGTGAACGGGGATCGGGTTGCTGTCGAGGTATCCACGGAACAGATCGACGGACATACGTGCAGCAAGTGCATGTGACCCTTTGTAGGCGTCATGTGATTGATGGAACCATTTTGCCATATTATAGGCGAAATCCTCGTCAGCGGTTTCAGGCACAGCGTACACAAAGTTCGACGTCATGGAGTCGACGCCTTGCGCGGTCTTCACGCCCAGCGAAATTTTTGTGGGGATCGTCATCGGACGGAAGTTCAGATAGCCATTCCAGCCTTCCTTGTCCTCTGGATCCATCGCCAGCCAACGAATGCTGCCGGGGGCGCCTTCCATTTCGGACAGGACGGAGGAGATGGGCGAGCAATAAGCAACGTCTGATTTACCCTCAACAACCGAGCGGCAGTTTTCACCGTAACTGGACGCGGGAACAAAGGTGATCTTTTCCTCAGCTTCTTCTGGCGTCAGACCGACAAACGCGGGAAGCGCTTTGGTTATGGCGGTGACAATCGCGGGTGAGAACACGCCAGACGTCACGCGCACGCCGCCTTTTGCAATGTCACCAAGAGTCTGCAGGTCGGAGTCGCCGGCAACGACAAAGCCCCAAGGCGTATCATTGTGGTGCCACAAGATGCGCTGCGGCATTGGCTTGGCCGATGCATAGCCGCCCACGCCTTCGGTTTGAATTGCCATCTCGGATGCCGACACCGACGCAATCGCGATGTCTTCGCGATCGGTCAGGCGCTTGTAGCGCATGGGCTCGCTGTCTTCGGGAACAATACGTACTGTGGTTCCGGTTTCTTTTTGCAGGGCGGGGCCCCAGCCATTCGTCGAGGCAAAGCTGCCTGTTGACGTGCCCGGCGTACCGATCACCAACAGACGTGGCCAATCATAATCCTGCGCCATTGCGGCTGTCGAAAGGCCAAGTGTGACCAACGCTGACCCCAGACCAAGCTTCACTGATTTATTCAGTTTTTTCATTCGTCATTCTCCCAATTTCAGTTTTCTCTAGATATTTCATTTCAAATCCCGCGATCTCACAAAGCGGCATACGTGCATGCCACGTCGGCAAGACGTAGTGGTTGATTTCAGGTCTGATTTTCGGAATAGACTTGGCACCCTCCTCGTGCCGATCCACACCCAGCCTCGCCAAGAGCAACGCCTTGAAAAAAGGTAGCTATTGCGAAGTTGAACGTCCTCCTCCCGAAGATAAACGACTCAATCAGGAGGGAGCCTAGGAGGAAAATTGCCCAACAGCAATACCGCAGTACGGAACATCATTCCGCAAAAGTGATTGATGTCTCGTTGTGGGGGAAACGGACCTGTGCGCGCAATCGCGGCAAAGCTGGCTGAACGGCCAATTGACCATCGCACCGGGCATTCAAAGCTCGAATTGCACCGCAGTTCAACCTGCGATGCCGAGCACATGTTTGTCCGAACGGGTCAATGAATTTGGCCCGTTCGGCACGAGCCAGTCCCTTAGCACGAAACCTACAGCGTGATTTCGATCAAATTCGGACCTTCTCCGCTCAAACCTTCTTCAAGTGCGGCCTCCAAAGCTTCGCACGTATCCACGCATTGCGCTGTCACGCCCATTGATCGCGCCATTTGCACCCAATCCAGCGCAGGGCGATCTAGGGACAGCATATCAATGGCTCTTGGTCCAGGGTTGCCGACCCCAACGTTGGTCAGCTCTCCGCGCAGAATTTTATAGCTGCGGTTGGCAAAGATCAGGATGGTCACATCCAGCTTCTCACGCGCCATCGTCCAAAGCGATTGCACCGTATACATCGCAGAGCCGTCCCCGGACATGCACAACACTTTGCGATCAGGGCACGCGATGGCCGCACCAATCGCAGCAGGCATGGCATACCCGATAGAACCGCCACAGTTGTTCAGCCAGGTGTGACGCGCCGCCCCTTTTGTGGCTGGCGAAAACGCCCTGCCTGTGGTGACGGATTCGTCCACCACAATTCCATCCTCAGGGATCGCACGGGCAATGACGGCTGCTAACGTGTCCAGATCAATAGCGCCGGTCGGACGCTCGGGCAGAGCGGCCTCAACCACATGGGCCGGTGCCGTATCAGTGGCTCCGGCAGCATCGCGGAGCGCCTGAAGAGCAGCAGTCAAGTCCGCACCTGCATCTGCAAGCGTCAAAATTTCAGCGCCTTCACGCGTCAGGATTGCGGGTTTGCCCGGATACGCGAAAAAGCCGATGGGTGCGCGCGCACCGACCAATACAATGCGCTTGAACGGCTTCAACACTTCGAGAGCGATATCAATCGGATAAGGCACGCGCCCGATATAGACCCGCCCTGCCCCGCGCTCCAGTCGCGCATTCGACCATTCCGACAGCAGCTTGCAACCTGTCTTGGCGGCAATCTTACCGGCAATTTCAAGGTTGCTTTCAGTCAGTGCTTTACCGCCAAGCAGTAGCAATGTCTCGGGACCATCCAGTGCGCGGGTGGCTTGATCCAGCAGGCTTTCGTTAAAGGGAGCAGGGACAGGAAGATCAAACGCTTCCGCAGGCTCGCCCCCTTCGTTCCATGCAGTATCACTTGGCAAGATAAGCGAGACGATCTGCCCCGGACTAACCATGGCCGCCTGTACCGCGCGGGCAGCGTCCGCACCGACATCAGAAGCGGAGTGTGAGGTATGCACCCAGTGCGACACCGGTCGGGCAATCCCTTCGATATCCGAGGTCAGCGGCGCATCCAGTTCAATATGTGTCGAGGCATGTTCACCAATGATATTGACCACACCTGAGCCCGCTTTTTTGGCGTTATGCAGATTGGATAGGCCGTTGGCCAGCCCAGGCCCCAGATGCAGCAGCGTCGAGGCTGGCTTGCGCGCCATGCGGTAGTAGCCGTCCGCAGCCCCGGTCGCTACGCCCTCTTGCAACACCAGAACCGATCGCATGCCCGCGATATGATCAAGGGCCGCGACGAAATGCATCTCGGACGTGCCGGGGTTGGTAAAGCAAATGTTCACGTCGTTTGCCAACAATGTGTGCACAAGGCTTTCTGCGCCGTTCATTTTTGTATCTGTCACGTTGTTTCCTTTTCCCAATAAGGCGCACGGAGGTCCTTTTTCAGGATTTTTCCAATGGTGCTGCGCGGCAGGGTATCGCGAATTTCAACCGCCGACAGTCGCTGGCTTTTGCCCAGCGTTGCATTCGCCTTTTGCAAGATATCATCCGCCGTGCGCACAGCCCCTTCGCGCACCACAACAAGGCCAAGCGGGGTCTCACCCCATGCGTCGGATGGGATGCCGATTGCAGCGGCGTCGGTCACGTCCGGGTCTTGTAACAGGACCAGCTCCAGATCATTGGCGTAGATGTTCAGCCCGCCTGAAATGATCATATCCTTCTTGCGGTCTGACAAAACCAGAAAGCCGTCTTCGTCAAACGACCCCATGTCACCAGAGCGGAAATAAACGTTTCCGTCAGTATCGCGCCAGATGTAGTCCGACGTGAGATCATCGCGACCATAGTAGCCCGCCATCATCGTCGGGCCACGGCCGCAAATCTCACCCACTTCTCCCTGTGGCACTTCGGTGCCCGACGCATCAATCAAGCGGATGTCATTACCGGGGGCGAGTTGACCCACTGTGTGCAATTTCGTCGGATTGTCATCAGCCACCAGCACGGTCACACCACCGCCTTCGGTCAGGCCGTAATATTCGATCAGCTTACCCGGAAAACGCGCCAAAACATCTGCCTTAAGCGCGGCCCGTAGCGGCGCAGACGTCGAAAACTTGATCCGCATTGAAGACAAATCAAAGCTGTCAAAGTCCGGCACATCCATGATGCGTTTGTACTGGACCGGCACAAGCATGGTGTGGGTAATCGCCTCACGCTCGACAATCTCCAGATACTGCCGCGCGTCGAACTTGGGCATGAGATACACGGTGGAACCGCCAAAAAGCGTCGGCAGAAACGCCACGATTGTGGTGTTGGAGTACAGCGGCGTCGAGATCAAGGTACGTGCGTTGTCGTCGTAGCCATTCGGCGAGACACGCTCCATCTGCGCGGATCGCATCAGGTGATTGTGCAAAATGCCCTTGGGTGTACCCGTCGTGCCGGAGGAGTAAATCAGGTTAAACGCATCTGTCATCTCAAGCGGGATCATCGGATCGTCGGTTCCGGCCTGCGCAAGCGCGCTTTCGTAGTCCACAAAATCGGGATGCGCGAAATCGATGGCAAAGCGTTCCAGCGACAGGTCTGTCACAAAACCCGCGACCAAATCCAGATACTGATCGGCCACAAAAATTGCCTTGGCATCGCAATCGACCAGCATCTTTTGCAGCGCGTCAGGTGAGGCCATGGACGACAGCGGTGTGACACACAGACCAGCGCGCAAGATCCCCATGAACAGCTCGGCATAAGCGATAGAATTGGCCGAGATGACGGCGATGTTGTTCCCCTTGGTCAGCCCCAACGCAAGCAGCGTATTGCTGACACGGTTAATCCGTTCGTCAAAAGCCCCCCATGTCACACGGTCCATTCCGCAGACCAGAGCCAGCGCCTCTTGATGCGCCTTTGCATTTGCGCGAACACGCTGAACAATCGTTTCGGTTGGCGCATTCTCCCCCATCGGAGGTGTTATCGGTATCATCAGTTTCAAGCCACTCTAGGATCAATAGCATTGGCGCGCCGCGCCAGAACAATTGGCACGACACATAGTGCTGCACCAACAGCGAAGGATGCCGCATATCCAAGCGGCACCAGTGCGTTCTGCGGCATCGCAATCAACACGCCACCGAAGAACAACAGAATGCGCATCGGATGGCCCAGCGACCCTTCCAGCGGTCCAACAAGGCTGATGTAGCCTTGCAGCGCGGAAGATATCAGCGCCACGCCGACCAGCGCAGAGGACAATGCAACCGCAACTTCCCATGCGGGGGCTTGTCCGATCAGCGCAGGATTCAAGACAAAGAAAAACGGAGCAATATAGATCACCCCGCCCAGACGCATCGCCTCGAACCCTGTTGCGATAGGATTGGACCCCGCCATGGTTGAGGCCGCGAACGCGCCCAGCGCGACAGGCGGCGTAATAAAGCTGACCATGCCCCAGTAGAGGATGAACAGGTGCACCGCGAGAGTGTTGAGGCCACCGGCCTCAAGCGCTGGCGCAAGCACCACAGCAAGGAAGATGTAGCACGCCGTTACCGTCATCCCCATGCCGAAGATAAACGCCGTCAACGCGCCCATCAGCAACAACACCAACGTGTTGTCACCCGCCATGAAGACCAGCTCATTCACCAGCGTGCCCGCCAAACCGGTGGCCGAGAACGATCCAACGATCAGACCAACGCCAAGCAGAATAGCCGTCAGTTCGGCCAATCCCATGCCAACGCCGACAATCATATTGCCCAGACGCTGCTTGTTCAGACGAAAGCGGGCGCGGAACTGGTTTACAACCAGCAACAGTGCCGTTGCATAGAATGGCGCAGAGGATTCCTGCCGCAGGCCGATCATCATATAAAGCAACAGTGCGAACACGAAGATATAGGGCCAGCCTTCGATCATCACCTCACGCAGGCGCGGCAAGTCAGGTTTGGGCAGACCGCGCAGACCACGCTTGGCCGAATAGGCGTCGATGCCCGTAAACAGCCCCCAGTAGAAAAGGATGCTGGGAATGGCGGCGGCCAAGGCGATCTCGACATATGGCCGCGACAGGAAGGACGCCATGATAAACGCCGTGGCGCCCATGATCGGTGGCATCAGCACACCGCCGGTCGAGGCGCAGGCCTCGGTCGCGGCGGCAGTCTTGGCGGAGAACCCGGTTTTGCGCATCGCAGGAATCGAAACCGCTCCCGTGGTCAGCACGTTCGAGATCACAGAGCCGGACATCGAGCCCATGAAGCCACTCGCAAAGATCGACACCTTTGCTGCACCGCCGCGGTAGCCTCCGACAAGGCCTAGCGCCAGATCATTAAAGAACTGCCCGCCGCCTGTCCGCTGAAGCACCGCACCAAAAAGGATAAAGCCGATCACAACGCCGCCAAAGGCCTTCATCGGAATGCCGAAAGAGCTTTCGGCCGAGAAGATGTGATAAGGAACCGTTTGCATAAACGTGCTCTGAAATCCCGAAAACGGGTCCGGCACATTGCCAGCAAAGGTAGGATAGAAGGCAAAGAAGGTGACGATACAAAACAGCACAAAACCGCCCGCACGGCGTGTCGCCTCCAACACCAGAACAAAGAACACGACCGACACATATTGCCCCGTCAAAGGTGCTGCATATTCCCAGCCCTGTGAAAGGTTGAGCTGCGCGGTTTGCGCAAGATAAACCGTACAAGCCAACGCGATGGCAAAAAGCGCCCAATCCAGCAAGGATGGCACGCCGCCTTTTCCGCCACGCCTTTGAAAGATCAGAAAGCTTAGCGCGAGGTACATACCGCCCAGCACATACAGATAGCGCCCTTCAATCAGAACGATGCCCAGAAGCTGAAGATTGAACAGTTGATTGATCACAAGCACCAGCGACAGCAACGTGCCAATAATAACAACCCAACGGGCCGTTCCGGCCAAACGTTCAGACGGGGTTTCCCCATCGATGGCAACCTGTTCGAACCCCTTTGCATCAGCGGGGGCGTTGTTCTGATCGGTCATTGAATCATCCGTATCTGGAAAGGGACAAGCAAGTCCGGCCAGCTGAACAAGCTGGCCGGACCAATTATGTGGAAAAGCTTAGAAAGTGACGGGGAAACCGCCTGCTGCCAAAGCCGCGCGGCGCGCCTCTGCCCAAGCAGCTTCCCAATCTTCGGGGTTTGCCGCTTCGGTTGCTTTCCATGCAGCCGCAAGAGCCGCCTGACGCGCGACCAGCGTGTCATTGTGCGCTTGGGCCGTCTCACTCCATGCGCCTACTTCCGAGAAGTAGCGGATCGCGCCTTCGTGGTAAGGGACAACCCATTCCATGTTTTGTTTGTCCAGCGCCCAGCCACCGATGCCGGGTGAATTGCCGTCATACTTCGGGAACAGCTCGACCATTGCTTTGGTCATGTTGTAAACCAGATCGGCTTCTGTAGCCTCCATCGCGGTCAATACAGGGTACGCATAGCCAGCGCCCTGATACCCGTCAGTGCCATCAATCGTGGCCCCTACGACTGCCTTGTTCGGGCTGAAGAACGGCGCAATTGCCTGCATTGCGGCAAGGCCTTCTTTGTTATCGGGATCAATCGGCGGCCAGAACAGACCACGAGGACCGGCTTCGGCTTCGTAGGCTTTACCTGAGTTGGTGGAGGCGAATGCCGCATCAACCTGACCTTCGATCAGGCCCGTCCAGCTGGCACCAAAGCCGCCAAAATCAACCCGTTCAACATCGTCCCACGTCAGACCACCGTAAGCCAGATAGGCTTCGGTGTTTACGTTCAGTGCTGGTGCGCCGACGATATAAGCCACGCGTTTGCCCTTCAGGTCGGCAAATTCCTTGATGCCCAGATCACCGGCTACGCCGACCGCCAGGTTGATCGCGCCGCCGTTGTTGGCCATCAGCACGCGAATGGGCTGCGGGCCCCAGTTCTTGGCGCCAAAGTCAAATACGCCTTCTTGGGCCATAAAGCTGCCGCCAACGCCGGTCGCGGAAAACTGGACACGCCCCTGACGCAATGGTTCAGTACGCGACACATCGTTCTTGCCGGGCAGCACGCGCAGGTTCACACCTGTCGCATCTTGCAAAGCAGCCCCGATGGCGACCGATTGGTTATAGCCCGCTGATCCCGTGTCATACGCAGTCCAGTTGAGCTGCTTTGGCAGATCAATATCTTGCGCTGTAGCCAAAGTGGCCGACAGGCTTAGTGCTGCAAATGTAGAAGCAATATATTTCATTTCTCTCTCCCTAAATTCCGACTTTTCGCACGCCTGAAGGGCGGCGCATCGGTACTAGCGGTCGTGCGATTTCTTGAAACACTGTTCCGCTGTGTGGAATACGATATGAATCTTCATTTGGAAGTGTCAACACAGTTCCGGAAAACTGCCCCAGTATTTGCCCCGCTAATTGCAGCCAGTTCGCCCAATACCGCGTGCTGTATCGCTTTGCCCTAGACCTTGCGGGTGTGATCACTAGAACAAGGTATTGCTATTGCACGGAGCCCGCGCATGATCCGCCAATCCCTCACGTCCCTGTCCTCGATCTCCGCTATTGGTGCGGATTTGATCATAGACGTGCGTGCGCCATCAGAGTTCGCCGAGGACCACATTCCCGGTGCGGTTAATCTGCCGGTGCTGTCCGACGCAGAACGCGCTGAGGTCGGTACAATATACGTCCAAGAAAGCGCGTTTAAGGCGCGCAAGGTCGGCGCTGCATTGGTTGCAGCCAATGCAGCACGCCATTTGCAAGGGCCGCTGGCGCAGATGCAGGGCGATTGGCAGCCGCTCGTCTATTGCTGGCGGGGTGGTCAGCGCTCGGGTGCATTTGCAACGATTCTTGATCAGGTTGGCTGGCGCGTGCATTTCCTTGAAGGTGGCTATCGCAGTTACCGCAGGCAAGTGAGTGCGACGCTTTATGACACGCCGCTGCCGCACAGGATCATGCTGCTCGACGGTGGTACGGGAACGGCGAAAACAGCACTTTTGCAGGACCTCCGCGAAGCTGGGGCACAGATTGTTGATCTTGAAGGTTTGGCAGAGCATCGCGGGTCCTTGTTTGGTGCGACCGGTACCCGACAGCCCTCCCAGAAAATGTTCGAATCACGATTGGCGTCTGCGTTACAATCGCTTGATCCGGCGCGATTGACATGGGTGGAGGGCGAAAGCAGCAAGATCGGTGCGCGCATGATCCCGCCGGTTCTTTGGGCTGCCATGCGCGTGGCCCCCCGTCTTGAGATTAGTGCGCCCTTGCACGCCCGAGCAGAGTTCCTTGCAACCGCGTACACGGATCTGACAGATGATCCGGATGCCTTGATCCGCAAGATTGAGCACCTGCGGACCTATCACGCAGCCACCACGATTGAAGAGTGGCAGACGCTGGCCCGCGCAGGCAACTGGCAGACACTGGCTGAACAGCTCATGTCCCAACACTACGATCCGCGCTACCTGAAGTCACAGGCACGGGCTGAACAAAAGCCACAACAGCTGAGGCTGGAACGGCTCGACGCAAAGACATTGGCCGAGACAGCACGAACGCTGCATATGCAGTTCAACTAACAACGATCGGGCCGGAACCGGCAGAAAGTTGTCCGATGATAGCCGCTTCGCATCCTTGCGCGCGCAAAGACGCCATCGCCCTTTCCGCCGCATCAGGTGAGAGGGCCGCAAGCAGACCGCCCGCGGTTTGCGGATCATGCAGCAATGGATCGCCAACCCCCGTCGTGGGGGCATCCGCAATATTTGTCGACAAAAGGGACGACCCTATCCCTTGATCCGACAAGGCCCGCGCGCCCTCATAGACCGGCACTTTGTCACGCCACACCTCGGCGCGCAGATGTGAGGCAGCGCAAATCGCCTGAATGTGACCCGCAAGGCCAAATCCGGTGACGTCGGTCATTGCGTGAACGTCCCTGAGGATCGCTGCCGCTTTCTGCTGTGGTTGCTCCATGATCGACAGCACACGTTGAACGGCCTGCGCGGGCGCTTTTCCGGCCATATGGGCAGCAAGGATAACGCCAGACCCGATGGGCCGCGTCAGCAGCAGCACATCCCCAACCTGAGCACCTGCCACAGTTATTGGCATGTCGTCGCGCACGCCTGTCACTGTGAAGCCGATCGTCAACTCGGCCCCCATCGTCGTATGCCCGCCCACGATGCTTGCCCCCGCCTGTGCAAAAACGGCCTGCGCCGTGTCATTGATCTCACGCAGGGTGCGCGCCTGAAGTGCGGCCGACATACGCGGCAGCACGATCGTTGACAAAGCCACCTGTGGCCTTGCGCCCATTGCCCAGATGTCACCCAGCGCATGAACCGCCGCAATACGGGTCATCTGTACGGGATCATCAATGAAGGCACGCAAATGATCAGTGCTAAGCACCTGAAAGCCGCCACCCGGTTGGCGTAAAATGGCCGAGTCGTCGCCAGGGCCGGCAACGATATCCGCGTGCGCCGGTCCCGCGGTGATAGCTTGTGACAGTACACCGCCACCCACCTTTGCGCCGCAACCACCACAAAGCGGAACTGCCTGAGCATCGTCCCGCACACCATCTGCAACGATAGATGGTAGTGTTGGAGGTTGCATCACCGGCAGGTCGTCCAGTTTATCCATAAAGGCCCGATCAATCCGGTCTTTCCATCGCCACAACAGCGGAGCAGCAGGGGCCAGCCCGTACTTTTCTGCCATGGCGGATTTGCCCCCCAGCGAAATAAGCTTGAGATACGATTTTTGTGGGCGGAACGGTCGAAGACCGCCGCCGGTCAGAACACCGCGAAGGTTATCATAAAGGACAGGCGCTGCGCGGACCGCGAAAACGCCGGCTTTGGGACGCGGGGCGAATGGCATATGCGCGCAGTCGCCCACCGCAAAAAGGTCGCTATCACCTTTCACCCGCAGATCAGGGTCCACCACGATGAAGCCGTCTTTGAGCGGCAAGTCCGTCTGCGCGATCCAGTCATGCGGGAAGGCGCCAGCCGCCCCGACACACAGCGCAGCCGCTACTGGTGCATGCGCCTCTAGCAGCACCTTGTCGCTTTCGATCCGCGTCACCCTTGCCTCTGGCAGAAGTTTGATCCCAAGTTCACGCATCGCATGAAGAAGCTTGGCCCGCGCGCGTGGCCCAACGCCGGAAATCTCCGGTCCGGCTTCGATCACAGTGACCTCGGGTGTTGCCCCTTTTTCACGCAGAGCGAAGGCCATCGCCATTGCAAGTTCGCACCCGGCAACCCCGCCACCGATCACAGCAACCGTTGCGGGTTTTTCGCCACGCTCCACCGCGTCGATGAAATCCCGCCATTTGGCGGCATAAATATCAAGCGGCTTGGCCCCCACCGCATGCTCCGAGAATCCCTCGATGCCCATCCGCGCGGTAATGCCAATGTCGATTGACGCAACATCATAGGCCACGGGACCGCGCCCTTCGACATGGATCAGCTTGGCCGCGCGATCGATCCCCGTTGCATGACTTAGGATCAGACGCGCTCCGGCGAAGCGGGCAAGACGCATAAGGTCAATTTCCAGCGTATCGCGGCTGTAATGCCCTGCAATATGGCCGGGCAACATGCCTGTGTAGGGTGCTGTCGGACCGGGGTTGATGACTGTCAGCCGCGCGCCGGGCAGCGGGTTCATCCCCCATTTGCGCAGCACCAGTGCATGCGCATGGCCACCGCCGACAAACACGAGATCACGGGTATAAGGTACGGTGTTTTGCATGGAGTGAAAGCGTCCTTGGGCATACAAGCTACGCCCCTTCCTGCCCTGTCAGCCGGAAAATGTCCAAGCACGATGCAACACCATCAAGCGAGGCCGTTGAGCCGCAGTGTGGTTTTGCCCCGCGATAATACGCGCGGGGCAAAACAGGTTAGTTTTCGGTCAGCGCCGCGATGATCTGCTCAAAAGCCTGAGCGGCTTTTGTGCGCATTTCGTCATCTGTTGCATCCTGAATAGGATGCGGCACCAACACATAATGCGCGCCGTTCATGCCAAGCGCGCGGCGCTGGCTTTCGGCGGCATCGCCAAACTCGCTTGATGCGATAGAGACTGCCGGGATCCCCTGGGTTTCAAACCAGAAATTGTCGTGCATACTGCACGTCGTGCAGGATCCTCAGTCGGCCAGTGCCTCTACCACATAGTTGCATGCATCCCGAATCTCGTGACGCAGGGCGTCTGGACAGGGCTTGGCGAACGTCGGTTTGGTATAGCGGCGGATGGCCACATCAGGCGCCTTTTGCGCAAGCAAGCGCTCCAGCTCATCCAGCATCACGTTGCCGCGTGGCTTGCTGATATCCAGAAAGCCCACAACACCCGAAAGGCTGCCGCTACGTTTAGTTACCTGACGCTCAACCGGCACACGTTCGTCTGTGGGGTCGAGAATTATTGTCATTCGGTCCTCCTCTGTTTGGGCAGCTTAGCCCAGGTCAATCTTTTTGGAAACTGATTGCGAGCCAACAGCCCCTGTCGCCCAACCGTGGAAAGCGGACGAAAATTTCCCAGCGTCAGAACCAGCCACAACGACGTGGATGAAATCCTTGCCTGCAAACTTCGGAACCGAGCGCGCCATTGCTTCGGGGCCCATCGCCTCTGCCGCTGCGGGTGAAATACCGGCGCCGGATTTGTCATCTGCCAGCATCTCGGTCAAAGGTCGCGTAGTGACTTCCTGAATCCGGTCGCGCAGGCGGTCTTTTGAATAATCACCTTCGCGCGTCAGCGTATCAATATGTTCAGGGCAGACCACCAGCAAAGCATCGACAGGAAGGTTGCGCAACTTGGGCAGGAACACCCCTTCCAGCCCGAGCCCGAGAGACCCTGCAATCTGATCCGGCGCCCGCGAGGTTTGATCTACGATATGCACCGGCCCGCCTGTCATCGCAAAGACCGTAACAACAGAATCTTCTACATCAAACCCGCGCTCCACATGCAGCGGTGCCCAAGGTGAACGTTCCTCCCACTCTGCAAAGCACATGGTGAATTTCATGGGGTTACCAAGGGTGGACCGTTCGACACCGCCGGTGCTGGCTCCGCCGACGTTGCGCACAACAAGACGCAGCGCGCGGCCGATGGTGGCATTGGCACGGTTACCTGCGCCAAGTGCGCCCAGCTTCATGTTCATGCCGATCTTATGGCGGATCGGCCCGTTGATTATCATGACCGGGGCGGCGCCCATGGTCGTGGCAGTGACCCCGTGGATGTTGAACTCATCTGTGCAGACAGCCTCAACCGCGGCAATTACCACTGGCAGATACTCGGGTTTGCAACCGGCCATGACGGCGTTGATTGCGATCTTCTCCACCGTTGCAATACCCATATTGGGTGGCACCGAGGCGATGACTTCTTGGGGGTCGCGATGGGTGCCGGACAACATGCGCATCACACGTTCTGGCGTTGGAGGAACCAGCGGCAAGCCGTCCGAAAAACCCTGATCGAACATAAACTCGGCTACATCATCGCTCGGCGCGACCTCAATCTTGCGGGCGCGGATCGGGCTATCATCGGCCTCTGCACGCAGCTTGTCATAGACACTGGGATCAAGGTGTTTTGAGCCGCACCCCGGACGCCATGCCGGAAGGCTTTCCCAATCCGTTTGCACCGCAGGAAGGCCCGTCTGCGCACTCATCTGCGCAGCCAGCGCTTCCCAGTCCGCGCGAATAAAACCCTCGAAGTGAGATTGCACGGCGCCTGCCGCATCTATCCAGAAGACGGAGGGAACACTCTCGATGTCCCACTCAAACGCCGCCTTACACGCAGAATCATCCAGCAGCGGCATTGTAAGGCTATAGCGCTCTGCAAAGGTTGCATTGGCGTCACCAGACTGCGCAATCAGCAGGACATCCACCTTGCTGCCGAACGCTTTGTGAAGCGCCTCCAGAACAGGAGCGGCGGTGTTGCACGTCTCGCAGTCCTCTTTAACAAAGCACACAAGACTTGCCCGATCTCGTGGGTATTCGTGTGAATTCCCGGCCAAATCTTTCAGCGAAAACTGCGGCTTCGTGTTGCTCATGTCGATCCTCCCCGATGTCATGCGCACTTTGCAGAGGGTAGCGCCCCAATGTCCAGCCTTCTTGGAAAGTGGCGGAGGTGGATGGGAATCGAACCCACCACACGCTGTTCAAGCGCGTCCGTGGTTTTGAAGACCAGGGAAGCCACCAGACTCCAGTCACCTCCGCATATCGACTTGTCTAGCAAGGCCATGCAGGCGGGGGAACCACAATAGCGTTCCCCATCTGCCGAGCGTCCCCGTTGCGCAGCGTCACACCAGTGCGATCAAAATATTCCAACACGGGCACGATGATTTTCCGGCTGGTGCCAAGCGCGGTTCGAGCTTGTGACGTGGTGAAGGAATCAGACGACGGAAAAGCAACGCGCAAGGTCTGCGCCGCATCGGCGAGTGTGTCGGCATGGAACACGAGGCTTTGCTTGAGCGCGACGTTGGGCAGTGTGATTAATCGACCGGTTTCAGACAATAACGTTATCAGGTCAGATTCAAACTCAGCGAGCAATGGCTGTACGGAAGCCAGCGCGGCCTTTCGGTAGGCGTGCTCAATCGTGTCAATCTTCTGGCGTTGGTTGTCCGTCAGCATTGCCTCGGGGTCGTGGCTTGCAAGCGCTATCCGGTTGCCTTGCTGGCGCAGAATGCCGTTCTCGCACAACCGCGTTTCGGCATGCGCCAACAGCACCGGCGAAACGGTTCGGGACGCGATCACAACACGCGGGGCCATCGCATGTAGCGGGTGCGCTTTGTGATACTCAGTGAGCGCGCCTATGATCTGTTCCTTGCGCGCCTCAAGCTCAGAGCGCAACGCCACATGGGTACTGTCTAATGCAACTAGTGCATCGCCCAGTGGAAAATTCTTGCCCTCACCCGATAGTCTTAAAATATCTGCACGGCTTGCAATTCCCCCCTGCGCGCGGATCAGCGCTGTGGCAATCGCATCTGTCTTGCCATCCATTACAGCCTGCAACAGCGCCATCCGCAGTTTATCCCCCGCACGGGTGGGGCTGGCCTGTGGATCAAGGAACGTCGCGCTGCCCAGAGTGTGCGCTGGCGATAGCCGTCGGATCACCGCCCGTTGAAGAGCCAATCCGAATACCGGATGTTTGAACCTGAGTTGGGCGAGACCACGGTTCGCGGGCTCCAGTGCACCTCCGCCGAAAAGACGCACACGCGCGACCTCGTTCGAGGTAGCAAAGAGGACCCGGACCTCTTCCATGTGTTTAAGAGGGCTGCCCGCATTGGCCAACAAATTCAGATCCACATCAATGCATTCTGACGGCGCGCCACCATCCTGATGACAAAGCACCGCGCCACGCGGAACGTCGGACACCGCGATACCTCGGAGGTTCACAGCAACCCTTTCTGCCGCGTGCACGGTGTCGCGGATCACGCCCCGACTGTGCAGTCCGCGTACTGTAACAACGCGACCGAGCGGCTGGATCACCACTTCATCGTCGGTCCTCATATCTCCGCCCGCCAATGTACCTGTGACGATCGTCCCCTGCCCCGTGAGAGAGAACGCCCGATCAATCGCTAAGATGCTGTGCTCTTGGTACGGTCGATCAAGTTTTTCACCCAGCAGTCCATCAAGGGCCGCGCTGAGGGCGCTCATCCCCTCACCGCTCAGCGCGGAACACAAGACCATCGGAGCGTTGGCGAACGAGGTTTCTGCGAAAGCTTTACCCAACTGATCCAAGCGGGCCGATCGGTTGGGCGGGTCCAGCAAGTCCACCTTGGTGATCGCGATTATGGCGCGCGTTATGCCCAACAGAGCGGCAATCTCTAAGTGTTCAAAAGTCTGCGCCCCAATCCCTTCGATAGCAGAGACAACAATCAACGCCGCATCCGCTCCGGACGCGGCACTTACCATGGCTGGTATGAAATCCTCATGCCCCGGAGCATCAATGAAATCGATTGTACCGCTTGGAAAGGATTTATGGGCATAGCCGGGCAGAATGGACAGACCGCGCTCTTTTTCTTCGGGCAGGCGGTCCGTCGCTATCCCGGTGATCGCGTGTACCAGGGACGTTTTGCCATGATCGACATGGCCGATGACGACAACGCAGCAAGTCGTCATGCGCCGACGATACCTTCAAACGCCGAGGTAATCGCCGAAAGATCATGATCAGCGACGGTCCTCATGTCCAACAATAGGTAGCCGCGTTCAATTCTTCCGATGATCGGCGGTGTGTTCTGGCGAAGCAATGCACCGAGGGCATCGGGAGAATGGGACCCAGATTTAACTGAAACAGTATAGCTTTCGAGATCTCGTTCCGGCAAAGCGCCAGCGCCAACTCGGGAAATGCTGGGGACCACAGAAATCTCAATCAGTCCAAGCTGACGCAGATCACTTGCCAAGCGGTTGGCGCGCTGTTCCACATCCGAAACAGGGTCAGACAGCATCCGCAACACAGGAATTTCCACCACCGGATTGTGCGGAGCGAGATACAAACGCAAAGTCGCTTCAAGTGCGGCGAGTGATAGTTTGTCAACGCGGACAGCCCGCATCAACGGGTGCGATTTGAGCTGCGCAATGATTTCCCGCTTACCAGCGATGATGCCGGCCTGCGGGCCGCCCAATAGCTTATCCCCCGAGAACATCACCACATCTACGCCAGCGTTAAGGATGTCAGAGACAATCGGTTCATCACCCATTCCGTATGGTGACAGATCAATCAGCACTCCGCTGCCAAGATCTTCCATAAGGATAACACCATGTTGCTGCGCCAATTCGGCGAGATCACTGCGTTCAGGAGCTGAGGTGAACCCGATAATCTTGAAGTTGCTTGTGTGGCTCTTCAGCAAAACTGCGGTGGTGTCGTCAATCGCATTTTCATAATCGTTGAGTCTGGTTTTATTGGTGGTGCCGACTTCGCGAAGGGTGGCGCCGCTTTGCACAATCACATCTGGCAGTCGATAGGCCCCGCCAATTTCGATCAGCTCACCGCGAGACGCCACGACGCTCCGACCGGCGGCTGTAACCATTAGGCTCAGCATGACCGCTGCAGCACAATTATTCACGACGACAGCTGCTTCCGCTCCTGTGAGCTTACAGATTAAATCTTCTACATGGGTATGGCGCGATCCTCTCTTGCCTGTCTTAAGGTCAAATTCCAAATTAGATGGCCCCAAGCTGGCCCCTTGTAACGCCGCCACCGCCTGCTTGGCTAAAGGGGCTCGGCCCAGATTAGTGTGGATGATGACACCCGTCGCGTTGATCACCGGACGCAAAGATGGCGTCCGGGCCCATTCAATGCGTTTGGTGATTGAGGCGGCGAAGCTGGGGGTCTCAAATCGGGGGATTTCTACTGGACGTTCCGCGAGAACATCGCCCCGGAGCTGCTCAATCACACTTCGTAGTGCGGAAACCACTTCTTCATGGCTATATGTTTCGACTAACGCTGCAATATTGGGAAGCGTTAGCAAGGTATGGATTTGCGGTATATTTCTCAACGTTTGATGCACAGCAATTCCCGATCAACATTCATTTCCTGACGTTGAGCTAATTCGTGATGAGGATCAATGATATAGAACTATTACTCTGGCGTAAGTACGGCTTGCGCGGGCCATGCTTCGTTTTCAACGGTTAGTGATCAGAAGGCGCAACTCAGCCAGCTGTCTTTGAGCGAGGTATCCTCCCAGCGAGTTTTTTTTATTGACTAGAGAGTGGTTTATTGCATGCAAAAGCCCCGCAGGATGATACCTGCGGGGCTTTTGTTTTATCATTGTGAAGAGAGATACTCACTATCTGGACTTGTTAGGTTTGGC
>Ga0209345_10000386_pt1 | contig 57088 bp, 50 predicted proteins | sample Cruoilmetagenom7_FD_187294 | JGI IMG/M metagenome (GOLD analysis project Ga0209345, IMG submission 187294) | Oil polluted marine microbial communities from Coal Oil Point, Santa Barbara, California, USA - Sample 7 (SPAdes) (version 2) | ecosystem: Environmental > Aquatic > Marine > Oil seeps ... | reverse complement strand
TGCAGTGAATCCAACAACAGGTGTCGTAACATATACTCCAAACGCAGATTGGAGTGGAACAGATACATTCACTTACACAAATAGTGAAGGGAACTCTGAGACTGTAACAGTAACAGTAGGTGCAGTGGCTGATGCACCTAATTTAGATGTTGATAATACTACGGCTTCTGACAATTCAGATTTAGTTGATCAAATTGCAGTTCCAGATGCGATAGGTTTAACGCAAACTATTTACACAAATATTGGGGAAGGTGGAGCACTATTGACTAGTGATGAACTTGAGGCACTTGCAGATAGTTTAACTAGAGGAAGCACAAATATTGTTACTCAGCCATACAGAACAGGCGGAAATAATACGGATAATATTAATGCTGATAGTATTCAAGTTACAATAGGGGTTATCTACCTGACTGCTGGGGATGCACTGTCCTTCAATGGCTATAATGATGATGCCCTATCAATAGATATTGGTGGTAATACTTTAATAAGTACTACAGGTGATGCATGGGGTAATTATGATACTAGTTTAGTTGGTACATCTCCATCTTCTGGTGATGGAAGCGGTACAGTAGAGACATATGGAGATTTTTTAGTTACTGAATCTGGATATTATACATTTGAAATGTATATTTACAATCATAGTGGACCAGGAGATTTATCTGTAAATGCTGTGTTAAATGGTGTAGAGACAGCGTTTGATACGACTAACTTTACAATTTATCCAAATATTAATAGTGTAGATGTTGCTAATGGACAGCACTCAGACCTTGTATTAGGACCTGATGCTGGAACTGACGGTGGTTTTTATCCTATAGAAGTTAACAAAGGAATGGAGCATTCAGATATAAAATTATCTGCAATAAGTTCATCATTAGTTGATATAGATGGCTCAGAGACTTTAACACTTACACTAAGTGATATCCCAGCAGGTAGTACTATAACTGATGGTACTAACACTTATACTGCTCTAGCTGGTTCAACTGGAACTCTTGAAATTACATCTGGTTGGAATCTTGATACTTTAAGTATAAATATCGCAAATGTAGATGTAACAACAACATACACTTTAAATGTTGTAGCTACGACTACAGAGTCTTTAAATGGAGATACTGCATCAACAACATTACCAGTAGAAGTAACTGTATTTGATAATCCAAATCTTATTATTCTTAATGATAATGATGCAGAAGTTCAAGAGGCAGATATAGCAAATGTAGGTACAAATGAGACTACAACTGATGAGACTGTAACTGGTAATATCTTAAGCGATGATATTGTACCAGTTGGTGCAGCACTCTCTAATGTAACAATAGCTGGAGGTACAACTGTTATTGCTGCTAATGAGATTACAGTTACAACTGCTGAGGGGAACACTCTTGTTGTAGATACTTCTACAGGTAACTACACATATACACTATTAAACGCAGTAGATCATAATGTGGACGGAAATGATACTATTATGGATTCATTTACATATACAGTTACGGATGCAAATAATGTAGATCATATAGCTAATATAGATGTTACGATTGTTGATGATATTCCTGAAGCAACACCACAAGATCTTGAAATAATGGTTGAACCGATTATTACAAACCTTTCGGTTATTGTCGATGGTTCAGGAAGTATGAGTAGTTCAGATTTAGCTTTATCTATGGATGCTATCAATACTCTTGTCGCAGATTATAGTTCTTTAGGTACAGTAAATATTAATATAGTTCAATTCTTTGATGGTTATGCTACAAATACAGGCTGGATTTCTTCAACTAATGGAGTTACTTTATCTGGTAGTGGTTATACAGATATCGAACAAGGGTTAAGTGAAGTTGTAGATGTTTCATTTGGCACAGATGCACCAAATAATGGTGGACAAAACTTAGTCTATTTCTTTGGAGATGGAGATGCTAATGATAATAATATTACACCTTTTGATAACTACCTTCCAACTTGGAGTAATTTTGTAAACTCTGGTGCTATAGATAAACTGTTTACTTATAGTGTAAATACAAGCAGTGTACTAAATGATATTATTAGAGTTGCTGATAATGGCGAAAATGTTGTTTCATCAGACGCTGTTAATATTGCAAATGTAGCAACATTAGCTTCTGCAGTTTCTCAAACTGTTGATTTATATACTGAGGGTAGCTTAACTTCTACTGTTACTGGAGAGAGTATTATAGAGTTTGGTGCTGATGGTGGACATATTCAATCTATAACAATCGGAACTAATACAGCTACTTACGATGCAGTTAATTTAGTTCAGACTATAGTAGGTACACATGGTGAATTTGAAATCAATTTTGATACAGGTTCTTATAGATATGTACCAACAGAGGTAACTGAATACACTGAACAAATCACTACGACAGTAGTTGATAATGATGGGGATACTTTAAATACAGTACTTTTAAATGTGAATATTACATTTGACCCAAGTATTACAGCTCTACCAGGGCAAACAATGAATATAACTGGTGATATTGATAATGAAACTATTACTATGACTAATGGTAATGATACTCTTACTGTGAGTGATGACATCCAAGGTGATGCTACTGTTATAAATACTCTTGGTGGTGATGATACAATTACAGTTGCTGATGATATAAAAGATGATCTTGAAATTCACATGGGTGACGGAAACGATACTATAACTGTAGGTGATAGAATACAAAACGATGCACTCGTTGATATGGGTGCAGGAGATGATGTTATTAACATGGGTAATAGTATTAGGAATACTGCTCTAGTAGATGGTGGAACAGGCTTTGATACAATCACATTACAAAATGATTCAATTGATTTTTCTCAAATAAATAATATTGAGAAATTAGATCTTGGAGTTAATGGTGACCATATTGTTGATTTAACACTTAGTGATGTTCTTAATATGACAGATAGTGCTAATACTTTAGAAATTGCTGGTGATACTGGAGATACATTAAATGTAGATACTTCAGGATGGACTCCTGTGACTGCTACAGATAATGGTGACAATACACACTCTTATGAGTATTCAAATGGTTCAGACAGCATAACACTAACAGTTGACGACCAAATAGATACAACAGGTATGTAATTGTAAGGCCCCAAATTTTATTGGGGGCTTTATATAACAATATTTGATATAATCACAAAAAATATTCATTTATAGGTTATGTCACGTGTTGAAAATAAATAAAACTTTTACTAAACTCTTCTCTCTTATAGTAATAACATTTCTCTCATTTTTTATAGCAGCTTACTTTTCAATTAAATTTATCGTTGTCGAAGCAGAAAATCTAGAACTCTATAATCAGGTTTGGATAATACTTGGGGTTCTTATTTCATTAATCTTATTATTAATCTACTACACCATAAAAAGTATGAACAACAAACTTTCCCAAGATGTTAAAGAGCTACAGGACTATTTAGAAGAGGTCTCAGATAAAAACTATGAAGCAGTTGTAAAAATTAGATTTTTTTCAGAGTTTTTAGAGATGTCACTACGTTTGAAAAACATAATTAAAAGATTAAATAACAAAGATACAAAGAAAAAATAGCACTCTGACATATTTTTTAGCATAAGTAGATAATTGCGTTATATTTTTACTTTCAGGAGTAAAAATGAGAGATTTTCATGGTGTTATACAGGCTTTAAAAATTTATATTGCTGATGGAAGAGATATAAAAGTGTTAGATAAAGATGTAGCAAATATTTTGGGTGTAACCCAAACACAATTTGCTACTATTAAGCGTAGAAACTCAACTCCATACGCTCATATTTTAGAGTTTTGCAAACGCGAAGAACTCTGTTGCAGTGAAATATTTTTCGATTAGATTTTAGATTGAACAGTTACCTTTTTCGCTTCAAACATCTCTATAGCCTTTTGAATCATAGGTTCTTGTGTTATGTCTGTTCCATTTATTTCATCTTGCACTGGAACTTGGGAACAGTCTGAAACGCAGCTTGCACTTCCACCCATTTCAGCATCTTCTACCATTGAGGTACTTTGTGGTTCACTCATTGTTGGTTGTTCGATATCTGGTGTCGAGATACTCTCTTTGACAGGCTCTTTAGAACAAGGAATCCCTTTAATCTTCGTCTCAAAACTAAATATTTCACGCACAAGTTGTTTGATAACTGTATAACCATGTTTAAGAGATTTTTTACACTCTTCATCAGCACAACTCTCCCAAGTTAATACATTGTCTTCATAGGAGATGTAAGTAATAGTATTTGTAAAACACTCACCAAGCTCATAATTTCTATCTTTTATTTTCGCAACTAACTCTTCAAAATTCTTTATATATGGGTCTATTACAGGCGTTGGAGCTATTGGTTCAGGTTCTGGCAGAGTTACTTCTGGTATTGCTTCAGGCTCTTTCTCTTGTACTTCTTTAGCAGGTGCCATCTCTGGTGTAGCTGTTTGTACTTTTATTTTTGTAGGGCTTGTAACAATCTCTGGTCTCTCAACATCTTTTTGCAAAGACTCTATCATCTGGTCGATTTCTCTTATACGTAGCGCTTCTATCATCTTAAAAAATATCATAGAAAGAACAAAAGAGCCATCAGCATTTATACTAAAGAGATATTTGGAGTCACTCAGGATTCTAAAAAATCTATCTAAAACAAGAGTTGAAAAGAGTGCATCTTGGTTGTACATTTTCTCTTTAAGATAAGCGATTAACTCATCTACAACCATTTCACTCTCATAATCTTCTAAAAATTTTGTATACTCAACCAGCGCAGCATAATCTTTTGCAAAAACAGCATTAAAAAGCTCAGCTATGAATTTAGGATCAACGAGTCCTAACATATCTGTAACTGTATTTACATCAACATGATTTTTCGAGTAGATAATAGCTTGGTCAAGTAGAGTTAAGGTGTCACGTAAACTACCACTTCCACTACGAGCTAGAATTTCAAGGGCATCACTCTCATACTCGATGCCTTCAAGGTGAAGTATATGTGCTAAGTGCTCTACTATTTTATTTGTAGCGATGCTTTTAAATCGAAAGTGTTGCGTTCTACTTAAAATAGTCGCAGGAAGTTTGAGCGGGTCCGTTGTTGCTAAGATGAATTTAACATATTCAGGAGGCTCTTCGAGCGTTTTTAAAAGAGCATTAAAAGCCTCTTTAGTAAGCATATGAACTTCATCAATAATAAAAATTTTATATCTTGCAGTTGCTGGTTTATATTTCGTCTGTTCAACTAAATCACGAATATCATCGATTTTTCTTGAACTTGCGCCATCCATCTCAATAATGTCCATATGACGATTCTCTATTGCCATTACACAGTTAGAACATTTACCACAAGGCTCGTGGCTCATTCCTTGTTCACAAATAAGCGCTTTTGCAAAGATACGAGCAGTTGATGTTTTACCACTACCACGAAGCCCAGAAAATAGGTAAGCGTGAGAGAGCCTTTTTGAATCAAGTGCAAGGGATAGGGTCTGAGCTATAGTATCTTGACCTATAAGCTCATCAAAATTTGATGGACGATATTTTCTTGCTAAAACTTCAGATGATTCTTTCAAATATTTGCTCCATAATTAATAGAACGATTTTATCATTTATAGAGTTAAAAGATTATTATAATTTATTTACAGCTTCTTTAAACTCATTGCCTCTTTGTGCATAAGAGCTGAATTCATCAAGACTTGCGGCGGCTGGAGAGAGTAGGGCAACTTCATCTATTTTGAGTTTTTTATCTATCTTCATAACTGCATTTGCAAGATTTTTACAGATTACAAAGTCGAGTTTGTAATTTTGTGCAAGTGTTGCAAGTTTCTCTTTGTTTGAACCAATTGCATATATTTTTAAATCTTTGTCTTGTAAAAACTCAAAGAGTTCACTTAAATCAACACCCTTATCATCTCCACCTAAAATAAGATGAGTATAAGTATCATCATAACGTTTTACAGCCGCTATAGTCGCATCAAGGTTTGTGGCTTTCGTATCATTTACCCAGAGACGATTTTGCGCATCTCGTAACTCCTCTTGACGATGTGGATCTAAGGTAAAAGAGTTTATTTGATCATAGTTAATTCTCTCAAACATAGTTTTGTCAACTGCCATTGCTAAGATGGCGTCAGCGAGAAATGCACCTTTGAATTTAACTCTCTCTACATCAATACCAAATTGAGAGGCAAGGTCATTTTCATCTGTGTAGCTTACGATTTTTGCATCTGTTTTGATCTCTTTATACTCTGCAGGGATAATAGCGATATCACCTCTTGACATCATTTTAATTGGTTTGAGTTTTGCATCAATATACTCTTGCATTCCACCATGCCAACTTAAATGGTCAGGGCTTAAAGGGAGCAGGGCATAAATACTTGGACAATCTCTGTTTGTGTAGTGCATAGTAAAAGAGCTACTCTCTAAAATCCATATATTTGCATCTTGGCTAAGCTCTGCTAAGGGTGTTCCAATATTGCCACCTTCTACACTCCCTTTATCTTTTAAAAGATGTTGAATCATCTGTGTTGTAGTTGTTTTACCGTTTGTCCCGCTAATCCAAATCTTTAGCGGTGATGCTTGAGTAAAAAAGTCATATTCACTGATGAGATGTTTCGCTTTTTGTATGAGTGGGTTTTCGGGTGGAATGCCTGGTGAGGTAATCTCTAAGTCTGACTCATCAGCATCAAATTCAGCTGAGGGTCTTACCATAAAACCATTTTCATCTTGATACGCTTTCGCACAGTTGTCATCATAAAATACTGCATTAGGGATGAGTTGCGCTAAAGATTTTGTAGTCGCACCGTAACCAAATAATGATACTCTTTTCATAATAAAAACTTTACTATAACCATTTTTTTGCTATCTCTTTCAATGCATCAGGATTTTCAGAAGAGAAAAATTTTATTTCAGGGTCTTTATACCTTTTCGTGAAGGTAAACTCTTCTTCAAGATGTTCTACAATAGCGTTACCTGAGTGGATAAGGAGCGTATCATCTCCAAAATGATTTTGTAAAGCCTGTGAGAGTAGGGGAAAGTGAGTACATCCAAGGATAACTGCATTTGGAGATTTTATATCTTTAAAATAGTGCTCAAAAGTAGCTTCTAATATTTTCCCTTCAAAAATCTCCTCTTCTACCATAGGCACAAAAAGACCAGTTGCTTTTGCCTCTAAGTTCTCAAAACCAAGATAGTTCAGACCACTCTCATAGGCTTTAGAGTTTACAGTTGCTTTTGTTCCGAGGATTAAAATGTTTGAGTTTTTATCTTTAAGTGTATTGGATGTAGCTAAAACACCAGCTTCAACAACACCAATTACAGGACAAGTCGAGGATTCTCTCATTTCACCAAGAGCGTAAGCACTCACTGTATTACAAGCGACTATTATCATATCAAGCTCAAAGTTTTTAAAAAACTCTACAGCTTCAATAGCGTAACGAATAATGGTATTTTTGTCTTTACTTCCATAAGGAACACGAGCTGTATCACCGTAATATACTATCTCTTCAAAGAGTTGGTGTTCTAAAAGTGATTTTACAACAGTAAGTCCACCTATTCCACTATCAAAAACACCTACTTTCACTGTTTTTCTCCTTGAACCGGAAGTAATTCCGTTTCAATTCCTCTCACTAAAGCTACGCCTGTCGGCGAGAGTAAAAATACCATCTTTATTTTTCCGTATTCATACTTTCAAGAAACTCTTCATTTGTAGCTTTTTTACCCATAGTTGTGTAAACAAATTTAAGCGCTTCAATTTCATTGTCTTGTTTATGAATCATCTGACGAAGAATAAATACTTTTTGTAAATCTTCTTTACCAATAAGTAAATCATCTTTACGCGTTCCAGATTTAAGGATGTCGATAGCAGGGTAGATACGTCTGTCTGCAATTTTTCTATCAAGAACGACTTCCATATTACCAGTACCTTTGAACTCTTCAAAGATAACTTCATCCATTCTACTTCCTGTATCAACAAGTGCAGTTGCGATGATAGTAAGACTTCCACCATTTTCTATGTTACGAGCAGCACCAAAGAAACGTTTAGGTTTGTGAAGAGCATTTGCATCAACACCACCGGAGAGTACTTTACCACTTGAAGGTGTGACAGTGTTGTAAGCACGTGCAAGACGCGTGATAGAGTCAAGTAAAATAACGACATCACGACCCATTTCAACACGACGTTTCGCTTTTTCTATTACCATCTCTGCTACTTTCACATGATTTTTTGCAGGCATATCAAAAGTAGAAGAGTAAACTTCACCTTTAACGCTACGTTCCATATCTGTAACCTCTTCAGGTCTCTCATCAACAAGTAAAACCATTAAGTCAATCTCTGCATGATTTGCAGTAATCCCGTGAGCAATCTCTTTTAAAAGTTCTGTTTTACCTGAACGTGGAGGAGCAACGATAAGACCACGTTGTCCCTTACCTATAGGTGAGAAAAGGTCAAGCATGCGGCCAGTTAAACCTTTTTCACGGTATTCAAGTTTTATTTTTTCTTGAGGATAGAGTGGAACAAGGTTTTCAAAGAGTGGACGTTTTTTGCTCTCTTCTGGAGGCAGACCATTAACAGCTTCTACTTTAATAAGAGCATAATATCTCTCTTGATCTTTTGGAGGGCGAACCTGACCCGTTACAACATCACCATTTCTCAGTGCAAATCTTTTTATTTGAGTATTTGAAACGTAAGCATCATTGATACTCTCGTTGAAACTCTTATCAATAGAACGGATAAACCCATAACCGTCTTGCATGATTTCAAGGATTCCACTAAAGAGGATAAAACCACCTTGTTCAGTTTGCGCTTTTAAAATCTCAAAAATAACATCTTGGCGTTTTAACTCTTGTGGATGTTCAACGTTTAACTCATTAGCAATGTTGATGAGCTCTTCAATACTTTTAGTACGAAGCTCTTCTACGCTTGCGCCTTTAACTGGTGTATGAGTTCTTTTTGAATTGTTACGGTTATTGTTGTTACTTTTTTGGTTTGAGTTGTTATTATTTTTACGGGGTTGTTGTGAATTATTTTCACTCATAAGATGACTGCCTTAATTTTTTTGGATTTTTGTTGTAGGGGAAAGTTTATCAAAGATACCTTGCATATCTTTTTTTGTTGATAGAATTTTACACTATATATGAACACAAAGTCAAGTTTAATCGTTTTTTAAACTTGAAACACCGTCAACAAGGGTAGATATGTCCACTTTCGCTTCATTAAGCGCTTTTTGTGTTCTCTCAGCTAATTTTCTTACTTCATCCGCTACAACTGCAAAACCGCGACCATGCTCTCCAGCACGAGCAGCTTCAATAGCTGCGTTTAATGCTAAGAGATTGGTCTGGTCTGCTATGTCGGAAATAGTATCTAATACACTATAGATACTATGGCTCTGTCCTTGAAGTGTCTCTACCTGCTCTTCAAATTCACCTTTTTTTTCATCTGCATTTTCTTGTAAAGAGGCTAAAGTGTCTATTTGTGTTAAGAGCGCTTCTTTACTCTCATTTATCTCAGTAATTAAACTGTTTAACTCTTGAATCTCATCTTGATGAGAGTATTGCACCTCTATAGCACTCTTTTGTAACTCTTCATTTTTTGTTAGAAGAGAACTGTTTTCATATTTTAGTTCCGAACACTCATCAACTTCTACTTCTCTCTTTTTTGCATCTTCTCTGAGTTTAGAGAGTTCACTTGAGAGTAGATTTTTCTGCTTTTTTAACTCATTTATGAGGGTAGAATCATCTTCAGGCTCATCTCTTTTTAGACTTTTAAAGATGAAAAAGCCAACGATGAGTCCAAGTAGCAGAGCTATGATTCCAACAACTGATGTAAGTACAAAAGAGTTGCCACTTTTATCTTTGTAAATGATTTTGTCTTTATAGACTATCTTATCTTTATAGACCACATTTTCTCTCTCTTTGTATACGATGACTTCAGTAGGCTTCTTTGGAAGATTGTTGATAAGCTCTTTTGCTTCTTTGCTCATTTTAAGATAGAGTTCTCTGAGTTTTTCTATCTGTGCAGTTGAGAGTCTGTTGTTGTTTTCATGCAGTTGTGAGAAAACCTTGAGTGTCTCTTCTTTGAGAGAATCAAGTGAGGCTGCTTTTGATGAGTCAAGCGAGAGTGAAGTTGTGATTTTCTCATGAGTAGAGAGCACAAGGTAGTAAAGGGCTACTTTTTCTTCAGGCGTTAAATCAAGAGAAATTTTGTCAATCTCCGCGTTGAGTTGTGCATAGTTTTTCTCGATAGAAGAGGCAAAAATAGAGAGTGTAAAGAGGCTTATAAATAATATTATTTTCATGTCTGTTTAAAAGCATATCTCGTTCCTAAGCAATTTTTACAAAGTAAAATATGATATAGTGTTATTAAGAATTTTAAAGAGAGTGAAAACCCCTTGAGAGAAAAACTAAACTATGAAAAAATGAGTTCTCAAGAGCTCTTTGAAATGCATCAAAATAAAAAGAGTACAAAAGCGAAAACAAAACCAAGTGATATGGCTGTTAAAGTCGGCTTATTATTACTGCTTCCATATATCTTATGGTTAAGTAAATATGATGATGATTATGTGAAAACTATTCACAATAAAGCTATGCATCTTAATTTTGATGGAATTATGCTCTCGTTTCATAGTCTGATTTCAAACGCTAATATGATAGTGCATGAAGCAGGTCATGGAGTTTGTTATCTATTACCATGTCCTCAATTTTTTACCATGTTAAACGGCACTCTCTTTCAGTTGGCTCTGCCACTACTTTTTATCTACTATTATAAAAAAAGAAAGAACAAAATACTTACCGGTTTAGGATTTATATGGTTTGCTCAAAATTTAGTCTATGTCGCTTGGTATATGTCGTATTCACAGACGCCAAATCTCTATCCATTTTTTATAGAAGGGAATAATGTGACTCACGATTTTTGGTACATGTTTTCTCAACTTGGTATCTTAGAGTATGACTGGCTTATATCTGGATTTGTAAGGGCTGCTGCAATTGTGATACTTTTGAGTGCATATTTTAACCTGATATTTATAGCGTTTATACAAACGCAACAACAAAAGAGGTAATAGAAATTAATAAATAAAGACTTTTACCATGGACAATAAAACATTTGTGATATTAAATATACATAAATAGTTAAAAAACAACATAATATAATTGACAAATAGAAAAAATTAAAATATAATGCCGTCCAAATAACTACATATTGTAAGGGTAGTAGTATATAAAAAAAGGGTTCCATAATGATTAAAAACACACTAATAGGTTTAGCAGTAATGCTAATGTTAAGTGCATGTAGCCAAGATAGTAAAAAATCTCTTAGTGCAGATTCAAACGCAACAGCAGATACAAACAGCACCAACACTAAATTAAGCTTTTCCCTTCTTTCTCCAAAAACTACAGTTAAGTACAATTATGTGACATTTGAAGTTAATGCTACAGATACGCAAAGTATGACAGCAATCAACACTGCATTGGTAAGGGATCAAAATAAAACTATAATTATTACAGGTGTTAAAAACGAAGCGTTATTTTACTTTTACAATGTTCCTATGCAAAAGGGGAGTAATGACATCAACCTTACTGCGAAAAATGATACCGAGAGTTTAACGAAACTTATCACTATTAGCTCTGATGCTAATGGTTCAGCTCCCATAGGAATGCGTGCCAAAGAGTATGTAGGTATCAAAAATTTACAAACACAAGTCGAAGCAGGAACACTTTTAGATGTTGAAGAGTATCTCTTTGACAGTGATGGTGATGGAGTCATTGATGAAAACGCAAGCGATGGTAACTTTAGTGTAAATCTTACAAAAGAGGGACGCTATAAACCAAGAGTAACTATTCGTACTAAAGATGATGTGCTTTATAGTAGTAACAATTTTGCTCTCTCACTTGATGTTAAAGAAAATGATACACAGTACGACCCAAAAGGTGCTCAACCGATTGATGAAGCTAAGAGTTATGTCCAAGCTATTATAGGTAATGATAGAGAATCTGTAGAGCGATTCTTTGGAAATAACGAAAGGTTGATTAACTATATCTATGCAAATCCAAAAGTACAACCTTTCCTTGCAAAGACGTATAAAAACATAACAAGTTGGGAACAGACTTATCATAACTCTGGATATGCAAGTGTGAAAATAATGATAGATGTCAATGGAACAGAGTATGGCGGCGGTTTCGAGATGGTAACAATAAACCCACAAATAAAAACTGGACGAGAGTGGATCGTTCGGTTTTTTTACTAGGAGCATAAAATGTCAGGACTAATAATGATAGGGCTTATAGCCTTAATGGTAGGAACTATTATCGTAATGCTTATCATGCGTCAAGGACGAAAAAGAATCTTAGTTGCGTTTGTTGGATTTTTAGTAGTTATTGGGATATTTAACTTTTATGTAGTTAAAACCTGCGGACCAAATGCAAAAGATGTGGAGATTATGACACCACAGGCAGAAGCGATTAGTGATTACATTCTTAAAAATGGGATTCCTGAATCTATGGCGGATATACAGAATCTTCCTTATAAGTTGGAGAGTTGTAAAAAAGCTACTGATGGTACGAATGTTGAGTGGTGTTATTTTAATGTTGATGGAGATAAGCATAGCACAAGGTTATATTTTCTTTCCGATAACTATGGCGCAAATATATACATAAAAACTTATAACAAAAAAAGTGAAACAGGTGTATTTACTGAAATCAAAAAAACATCTGATGGCGTATTTGAAGTGGTAGATTATTTCAAACCATACAGTACTAAAAATGATGGTATTTGTAATCCTCTAAGAATGTAAAAGGAATAAAATGAAAAAACTATTTGTAATCTTATTAATAAGCATAAATCTTTATAGTTGGGAAGTTAATACTCATAGGGCTATAGATAAAGAAGCATTAAAAAACACTACTAATTTAGTTAATTTTATATCTGATGTTAAACTTAATAGTGAAAGTTATAGAAATGAAATTTTTGATGGTTATGGGATGACATACTTTAAGTATATTGATGATGGTGAGGATAATGGCATATCAGACTTAAATCAGACATTTGGCAGTACAAACTACCAAGACCTAATAGAAGCGGGCTCCATCCTAGAAGATGCTCAATGGCCGCATCCTAATTGGTGGCCAAATAAAGCAGATCAAGCCCACGGCCGCTTCACCAACCACTTCTACAATCCCCAAAGTCATTGGCCAGGAGGTAGTGATGCCCGAATATGGGCACTGATGGGTAGCGGTAACCAATACAGCTATCTTGATGCTATGGATTATTTCGTAAAAGGTTTTAGTGAAGAAAATATAAACGAACGACGTAAATACCAAGCTAAGATGTTTGTAAGTGTTGGACAGATAATGCATATGGTGAATGATATGAACGTCCCCGCACATGTGAGAGGCGACTTGCACCCGTTTTATGAACCTCTTGAACTTTGGATGAAAGGCGGAAAAGACCATAATCAAAATACCGGCTATTACATAAAAGGCAATGCGTCCGCCGGAAGTCTCTCTCCATCCGCAGGAACTGCGACAACGCATGAAAATTTTATGCAATATATGACATCCGAAGCAATATATACATCTAAGCATTTTTTTAGTAACAATACAATCTTTAAATATGAATATCCAAGAAAAGAGGATACTTACGAGGATACAACCCCTTGGATCTCTCCTGTGACAGAAAAGTTATATATCAAGAATAAAACAACCGATGAAAAGATGGCAATCCGAGTTAATAGCTATCTTATGGTAGGGTTGAGCAGAATCTATATTGGTACAGATACGTCTATGGCGATGGGATCCACAACGGTGCTTGATGGAGATTTTAGTGTTATAGAAAGTCAAGCTAAAGCGCTTGTCCCTCGAGCCATAGCAAACGCATCTGGTTTTGTAAACTACTTTTTTAGAGGGAGCATAAAAAGTGAACTTTCTCCTTGTGGCTTAACAGTTACTAATGATTCAAACGTAAATTTAGTAGCTTCAGCTGGTGTTGTTACATTTATATCAGGTGGTGTGTTTAAGGTGTATGCAGATGATGCGAACGGTAATCGTGTATTACTTACCGAGAAGCCATTAACTAGAGATCTCTTAGTTAAAGATAGCATTTATATTAGTGGGATTGCGAGTGCTTATAAAGCTAAGGTAGGCACTATACCAACTACAAAAGTCGCACTTACAGTGGTTTATAGTGGAAATATTGGAGCAGATGCTGGTGTTGCAGTGAGTACTGGACTGTATGAGTTAACAGCGCTTACAGTACCAAAGACTACTCCTGGGGTTGTAGAAGTCTCTTTAAACTGGGATGACCCAGATATAGACCTAGACTTAGATGTACAATGGGATGCTGGTGAAGTGGATGTAAAAGATGTATGTCTTCCTAAAGAACACTTTCATGTAAAAAGTGAAATGCAGATTTTCCCTGGAACATATAGCGTCTTAATCACCCCAAAAGATGGTAATGATGAAGTTTTTAGTGACTTGTCGATATATCCATTTGAGGTAGATTTGATTACTAGAACACCTGGAGCTAGTGATAAAATGCACTTTGTAGTAAAGAATCCTGCAGATATTAACCTAGGACATGTTTCTGATATTAAAGTCTATAGGGTTGACAGTGATTCGACGGATTTAAATAATACAGATGATGGCATGTCAGATGCGTTTATGATTGCACCGAGTGTTGCACCATCATGTCCACCTGTTCAGGTGACAAAAAGTCCAATTCCGCCTCAAATAGTTTACTTCAATGGTTCAGGAGGTTACTCTTTACGAGGTAGCGGAGGTAGTAGCTCCGGTGGTGGCGGTGGCGGTGGCGGTGGCGGTGGCGGTTTTTCTATTCAACAAGACCCCAGATGTGCTGGAGATGTAGACTGTTTGCCCACACCAACTGATAGTACAAACGCAGGTGACTCAAGTAATGGTGATTCTTATAGACCATCAGCTCCTATGGCTGAGGGGGAACCTGTAAGAGATTTAGTTGAAGATGATAGCTGTGAAGGAGATAAGAGTTGCGGATGTATACCTTGTGAGTATGAAATTATTCCGTATTTGAAACAGATATATTTTGGACCGTTAAGAGATGCAAGCTTTAGTATATTTAGTCTTGATGGGTATGCAGCAAGAGAGTCACTTTTTGATGGGAAAAGTACTAAGGGTGATACCTTGTATGATGCTGGAGAGATCGATGTACCGCGAGGAGTTCTAAACGCACTAGAAGATGAAAAACTTTATATCATAGAAGCACAAGGCGGAGAAGATATAGACAGTAATGATGACTTTATTATAGATACTACACCAACGGAGAACTTGGGTAAAGTTTATGCTATAGCTAAAGGTAAAGATATAAAATATACAGGGTTTAAAATAAATATACTTACTACAGTAACTTTTGAACTTGTAAAAGAGCTGTTAGAAGATGGCACTACTAAAGAAGAGATTGAGTTAAAGATAGAAGAGATTGCTTCTAGAGTACTGCGATACAAAATATATCCAAATAGTGTAGATACCAATATCTCAAATATTGACCTTTTAGCATGGTTACCTACGGTTGACCAAGATATTTTACTTCAATCTTATGATCCACTCAAAGAGATGGTTTCAAAAGTATACGCAGGAGAAGATATAGGTGATGATGCATATGAATATGTATATTTAAAATCTAAAGATGATAATACGACTTCACAAACAGTTGTGGACGAGAGTAAACCTCCAATTATTAAAACATTTGTTGCTAGAGTTTCAGAAGATGTAGTAGGCGATATCGTATTAGGGAAAATCCAAGTTTTAAGAGGAAGCAAGGATATAACTTTCGGTGCACTAACTGGTAAAGGTAGCGAGGCGTTTAACATTAACAGTGACGGTGAGATAAGCCTTAAAGAGGGAGTGAAATTAGATTATGAAACAAAATGGCTCTATAAATTAGAAGTAGAAGCTTTTAATAAAAATGGAACCTCTGGAAAAGTAGGCGTATATATCTCTGTTAAGAATGTACTTGATGCACCTGAGTATATAAAATTTGAAGGTGGATTTATAGATGAAAACAGCACTGCAGGGACAAAGGTTGGTCAACTCTTTTTTAGAGAGGGTTTAGAAACAATTAGCTCTATTGAAATGCAAGGTGAGTCAAAAGATTTATTTACTATAGATAATAGCGGTACGATACGCTTAGCGCAAGGGACTACTCTTGATTATGAAGAGAAGTATTCGTATGGCTTTGTAGTAGTAGCTAAAAACAGTTATGGCTCTTCAATGCCAGTAATACTTTATATAAATGTTAATGATATAGCAGATAGCCCAAAAATAATAAACTATACAGGTGGATATGTACACGAAAGTGCAGGTGTTGGTACTATCGTTGGACGGGTGGAGTATGAAAAAGGAGGAGCAAATATAGATAGCATCTTCTTAGAGGGAGAGGACTCAGATAATTTTACCATAGACTTAAATGGAACAGTTCGAGTCTCTTCTTCTGCCATATTAGATTATGAAAGTTTTATTTTATACCAACCAACTGTAACAATTTTAAATTCTTATGGTAGTGCAAAAAGAAAAATATCTATTTCAGTAGTAGATACAGATGATGTGCCTTCTTTTAGCTCTTTTACAGGTGGAAATGTGAAAGAAAATTCACCGGTAGGGACAATAGTTGGGCAAGTTGTATTTGATACTGGTTCTATGCCAATAGATTCTATTGTTATGGATGGAGATGTAAGTGAGCACTTTAGAATTTTAGATAATGGAACCATTGTTGTGGCAAAAGATCTAATCAACTATGAAGAAAGGAAAAATTATATCTTTAAGGTACATGCTTCTAATGCTCTTGGTTCTAGTCTAATAGTGACTGTTAATGTGGTTGTAGATGATGTATTGGAAAGAGCTGCTGTATTAGAAGACTTTGTAGTTAATGATATTCAAGAAAATCTCCTTGTCGGTACAATAATAGGAAAAATTAATATACTTGATATGGGTAGCAAGGACATAGAGGAATTTATACTAAACAATGATACCTACAGTAAATTTTCTATAGATAAAGATGGTATTATTAGACTGAAAAATACTTTGGACTTTGAACAACAAGAAATCTATAATCTTAAAGTGAAAGCTAAAAATGAAGCAGGGTTTAGTCATGAAGTGAACTGCATCATAAGGTTGTCAGATATTCCTGATATTTTACCTATAATACAGGGGTTTCAAACAAGTCTAGATGAAAACACTACAGCAAATACTGTAATAGGTCAAGTAAATATATTAAGAGTAGGGGATAGTCCAATAACAGAGTTTAGCCTTGGAATAGGAGGTGAACCATTTAGTATTGATTCTACAGGAATATTAAAACTAAAACCAAGCACTATACTTGATTATGATAGAGGAAAAAAATATTATAATTTTTCAGTTACAGCTACAAATAGCGCAGGAAAAAGTGTTCCTGTAAATGTAAAAATTAATATAATAAATATTTATGATATACCTGAGATAGAACAGTTGAACACTGCTATAGATGAAAATGCAACTGTTGAAAGTTTAGTAGATAAGTTAGTAATTATTTCAAGTAAGCCTATTTTATCTATTGAATTGTCTGGGAATGGAAGTGAACTGTTTTCAGTCGATTTGGACGGTAATATTAAAACAAAGGTACTTTTAGACTATGAACAGCAAACAATATACAACTTTTATGTAACTGCTACAAATGAGCTTGGTAGTAGTCTGCAACAGAGTATTTCAATTTCAGTTAATGATATATTAGATAGTCCAGTATTAAAGCCTTTCGAAGCATCTATAGATGAAGGAACTACTCCTGGAATAATTGTTGGAAAAGTTGAGTATATAAATGGAACACATCCTATAACATCATTTTCACTTAGTGGGGATGGAAGTGATGATTTTAATATAGATCAAAATGGTACTGTATCATTAATGGATAGTGTTGTTATTGATTATGAATTGCAATCCACATATGAACTTCTAGTTACTGCTACAACCACTTCAAAAGAGATACTTCAAACTACTATAAAGATTATTGTTAATGATATTGTTGATCTTCCAGTGATATCTGGCTTTTCTATTGTTGTGAATGAAAACATACAAAATGGTATAACACTTGGTAATGTAAATATAGATAGTCATGGGGATAATCCTATAGATTTCATGTCATTAGTTGGAATAGGAAATGAAGAGTTCGTGATAAATACTGATGGTCTTATATCTTTACAAAGTGATTTGAGTTTGGATTATGAACGTCAACAAGATTATAATTTTAGTGTCATTGCTCATACATCAAGCGGTTCAAGTGAACCTAAGGCAGTAAATATAGCTGTAACTAATCTTCTTGATGCCCCTACCTATCTTGACTTTAGTGGTGAGATCAGTGAAGATGCTGATTCTGAAACTATTGTTGGACAAATGACGTCACTTCCTTTAAAAGATACAAATGCAACTTCTATACAACTCTCAGGCGAAGGAAGTGAACACTTTTTAGTTGATGCTACGGGAGTCATTAGAGTTGCTGATGAACAGTTAGACTTTGAGACGAAGAATTTGTACACACTCAAAGCAAAAGCTTCTACTCAATATGGAGATAGTAATGAGGTAGATGTCACTATTGAGATTAACGATGTAGATGAGTACGCAGAAGCTGGACTTGGAAGATGGGGTAATGCTAGTGTTAAAATATATAAGTTAGATGATAACTCAACTAAAACATTAATGTTTAGTGAGACTACATTGATAGGTTCAGATGTCAACACAACTGGTCTGTTTAATTCACACAGGTTAGAACTTGAACAAGATAGCCTTTACCTCTATGAAGTGAGTGGGGGAGAAGATTATGATGCTAATAATGATGGAGTATTAGATACAACACCAACACCAAACAGTGGAACAATCCATGCAGTAGTTAAAGGTAGTTGGGTAAGGCATACTAATTGGCGTCTTCGAGTTAACTTGATGAGTGAAGTTTATTATCAATGGGCTTTAAAATATATAGATGATTTGGGAGTTTTTGAGAGTAAGCTCATACACCCTTATAACAGTGGTTTCTATATAACTCAGGATTTAAATGGGGATAATTTTAATAGTTATTATCATGGAAACGCAGTGGATGCGCTTTTATACGATCCTTTAGAGAATGAAGGAATATGGAATCCATTGCATTTTCCTGAACATTCTTTAGAATATTTAAGAACAAAAATATATGAAAACAACCCCGAATATACATTGTTTATCCTAAATAGTTTTATGGATATTAGTTATACAAATAATGCGGATGTAGCTCTTTCTAACGACCAGAGTAAAATCTTTAGTGTTGATACTGATAATGGACTACGTTTAATTGATATTAGTGATTTAAATAATCCGACTATTACAGATATTATGTCTGAACCTATGGAGTTAATTACTTTTTCTGCGGATAATCAACGCCTATTCATTAAATCTAGTAGCCGTGAAGAAACCCTTTTAAAAATACTTGATATTACAGATATTTTGAACCCAATAATAGTTTCTGAAATAAATGTACCAAAATTTAATCATATGCAACTCTCAAAAGATGGGAAAAAACTATATGTTACTTTTTCAGATTATGAGAAGAATGGTCTAAGAGTAATTGATGTAAGTGATGTTACAAATCCTGTAGTAGGCACTGAAATTAATACAGCTGGTAGCGCTATGGATTTTATCTTATCTGATGATGAAAAAAAAGCCTATATGACAGACTCAAGAGGTGGACTTCAAATCATAGATGTAAGCGATTCGAACGAGTTTAAACTTTTAGGTACTTATATAACTAAAGGTTTAGTAGAAAAAGTACTTCTATCTAATGATGGAACTAAAGTATACCTTAGTATTAAATATCCTACCGATGATAAATATACCTACAAAGGATATTTACAAGTTGTAGATGTTAGCGATAAAAGTAATCCTACTTTATTTGCAGAACATAATTTAGAGAGTTCTCCATTGGCAGCATTTATATTTAGTTCTGATGAGATGAAAATGATTACAAGCAGTTTTGACAATGGGCAAAAGAAAAAGATTTATGATAATGTTGGATATTTTCAAAGCATTAACCTGCTTGGTGAAATAAGTAGTTATGATAACTATGATGCTGATAAGTTATTTTTAATACAGAATGAAACTGTAGTGCTATCTACATCATTCTGGGGTATTAATATTATAGATATAAGTGACCCTGCTAATCCAACAGTCATACAAAATGTTGAGTTGAACTTTGCTGAGGGAGAGTGAATATAAATCACTCTCTACTTTTCCTCTACATATAGAATTTTAAGCGTAAAGACTTTTGTTAAACTCATCAAACTCTTTGAGAGTTTTTTCTAGTAGTTTTTGCGTCTCTTGATAGATTTTCTCCATCAACTCTTCTTTATCTAACTTCTCTGGAATTTCAAGATTTTTCATTGCATTATCAAACATATCTACTATGTTCGTTTTAACATGATTTATAGAGTTCTCATCTCTCTCTTTTGTTGGTTCAAAAATACCGGCGATGTCATGCGCTAGTTTAGATACAGGAGATTTAGGGGCAGCATCTTCTAACTCTTTTAAGAACGAGTCTATAAAAGGCTGTGCGATTTTCATAAATGCATCTATCTCTTTTTGATCTTGAGCATCTATACCGTTACTATCCACTGAAAATTGAAATGATTGCATCGAAGAAAAACTCATTTGTGTTTTTGAACCATTTGCGTTTTGTTCATGACTCATTGAAGCTGACTGATGGTTTGCAAAATCCATCTCGATTACATCACCGCTAGATGTTCTCATCGAAATATTTAAGTCGTGCGCTCTATATGCATCTAGTGAGTAAGAAGTGTTCATAATAAATCCTTATCCAACTACATCGGCTAAAAAAGTAAACACATTATGATAAAATATCGGTATGAATAAAAAGTATAAAATTTTAGTAACAAATGATGATGGTTATGAGGCAAATGGGCTTCTTTGTTTAGTGGAAGCTTTAAAAGAGTTGCCAGATGTTGATGTGAAGGTTGTCGCACCTGCAAATGAGAAGTCTGCTTGCGGGCACTCTTTGACTCTAGTGCGTCCACTACGTTTTGTTGGTGTTGATGATGACTTTTTTAAGCTTGATGATGGAACACCTAGTGACTGTGTGTATCTCTCTTTAAGTGCAATTTACAAAGATGAAAAACCAGATTTGCTTGTAAGTGGAATCAACCGTGGTTCAAACATGGGTGAAGATATAACCTACAGCGGAACTGCTGCTGGAGCGATGGAGGGAGTCTTACACGACATTCCATCTATTGCAATCAGTCAAGTAATGGATTTTACAAATCCAGCGGGTGACTTCTCTTTAGCGCAAAAAACGATAAAAAAGTTAGTAACAAAGATACGAGAAGGAAAATTTCCACTCCCTGTACGTGAGTTTTTAAATGTAAATATTCCAGCTGACATAGACGAAGCAAAAATGCAAGTGACCTATGCCGGGCTTAGATTTTATGCAAATGACTCACATCTTCATAGAAATCCTAGAGGAGAAGAGCACTACTGGTTAGGTCTACATCCACTTGATTTTTCTCCAAGAGAAGACACTACGGGAATGAGCGACTATGAAGCTATAGAGGCTGGTATGATTTCTATAACTCCAATTATGCTTGATTTAAGTGCTTATAAAAGTATGCAGAGACTAGAAGAGTGGATAGACTAGAGCATTGAGTAAACATGACCGCATAAAAATTCTTGTGAAGGATGATTTTACAAAACTCCAAGATGCTAAAGTGATACTTCTTGGCGTTGGTGGCGTGGGTAGTTTCTGTTTAGATTGTCTCTATAGAAGTGGTGTGAAAAATATCACAATCGTTGATTTTGATACCTATGATGAGACAAACCAGAACCGCCAGATGTGGTCTGAACTTCATGAGGGTGAGTTAAAAGTAGAGTCACTTCAAACACACTATCCAGAGATAAAAATAATAAATAAACGTATAGATGAAGAGTGGGTATGGGATTTTGATTTTGATGCGTATGATTTGGTTTTAGATGCCATAGATGACACAAAAGCAAAACTCGCCCTTGCACAAAAGTGCTACAAAAAACTTATCTCATCATTTGGAAGTGCTAAGAGAGTTGACCCGACGCAGATAAAAGTGGATGATATCTGGAAGAGTTACGGAGACAAGTTTGGCTCAAAGATTAGATATGAACTCCGTAAACGCGGTTTTAAAAAGAAGTACAAAGTTATCTTTTCAAGTGAAGAGGCTCTTGTAAAAGAGAAGGGCAGTTTCATGGGTGTTACTGCTGCGTTTGGACTCACAATGTGTGCTGAGACTATTAAATTTTTAAGGAAATAGATGTCCGATTTTTTAGAGAGTGATTGGTTTATAATAACTTTAGAGATAGTGTTTTTAGTCTTAGTAATTTATGATGTTAAAAAATATATTCAGACGAAGAAAAAAGAGTATATAGTAAATATAGTGCTCACAATAGGCTTTGCAATTTGGGTACTCTACCCAATGTATAGAAGTTACTTTGGATGGGAAGAGCTGCAAAAGCAAGAGATGCTTTCAACCTGTGTGGATACGAATGATACTAAGTTATGTACTTGTGTAGATGATGCGATATTTAAAGGCTATATATACGAAGAGTATAAAGCGCTTGATAAAAATGCAACGGAGTACAAAGAGTTTATAAAAGAGGCAAAGGAAGATTGTTTAGATGACTCATGGTTTTAATCTAAACTCTCCTCTGGTTTGTGAGGGAATTGTCGGTGATGGCTGTGGAGGCGGACGACTTTTTATAGTTGAGAAGGAAACACTTTTTGCCTATGACCCACAAACAAAAGAGTTAATAACTCTCCTTGCACCTGTATTAAACGCAAAAAAAGTAACTAAAAATGCCTGTATCATTACCATAGAGTGTGAAAGTAAAAACAGAAAATTTGATTTGTCAGAGATGAAAGAGGTTTAAGCTTTGTAGTAGTATCATAGTGAGTATGAAGATAAAAATATTTTTACTTTTCGTACTGTTTATCACTATTAATGTTATAGTCTACAAGATTACTGAGATTAATAAACAACAGAGAATTGATTTAGCTATCTCAGAAAATATAAAAGCCCTTGAAACTCACTATGAGATACTTTTACATGCACAAAAAATATCATCCCAAAATCTATACGACAGAACAATTAACACTCCGAAATTTATAGAGATAATCTCTAAAGCAAAACGTGCTAGTAATGAAGAACGAGATGCTTTAAGAGAGGAACTGCAAACCCTTTTGAGTTATACTTATCGTCTTGCTATACGTGTAGGTGTTTTACAATACCACTTTATATTTCCTGATAATGTATCTTTTTTGAGAATGCATAAACCAAATAAGTTTGGAGATGATCTAACAGAGATTCGAGAAGATTTTGCCTATACAAATAGAACTAAAAAACCTATAAGAGGGTTTACGCAAGGAAGAACGGCACATGCTTTTAGAAACACTTTTCCTCTGTTTGATAAAAAGAATCAGCATATAGGTGCTATGGAGATATCCTTTTCAAGTGATGGCTTTCAAGATTATTTAACTAATATTAGTCATATACATACGCACTTTTTAGTAAAAAAAGATATTTTTGAGGCTAAAACATGGGAGCGAGATGATTTAATACTCAAATATCAGACAAGTTCTGAACATCCAAACTATATGATGACAATGAATACGCAACATTCAGAAAAAGTGTGTATAAGAGATAATAAAAAAAGATTATTGCCTCTGCACGAAGAGATAATAAAAAAAGAAAAGTTAGCAAAAGCTTTTGGTACTTACGTAGAGAATGAAAATTCTTATGTAGATATTATCTCTTTTATACCTGTGAAAAATATAGATGGAGCTTTGGTAGCTTGGCTAGTCTCTTATGAAGAGAATGCTGTTGTCTATTTGAGTTTGAAAGCTAGTATGATAATTAAAATAGTAGCTTTTGTAACATCTTTGATACTATTTTATTTCATTTATAAAGAGATGAAATCCAAAGAGAAAATACAGCAAGAACATAATTTACTCAATGATGTACTCTCAACAACAGATGATATTATTTTTGTTACTGATTTTGAGACAATTGGCTTTTCAAATAGAAGCTTTAAAGAGCTTTTAAATATTAATGACTCAATTGAGTATACTAAGAGTGTATTAGATATGTTCTGTGTGGAAGATGGGTTCTTGCATAAAGAGTTACTTCAAGAGGGTGAAAGCTTTTTGGATTTGATTCAAAAAATAGCTGAAGGACAACGAGTTGTTTGTGTTGTTGATAAACACTTTTCTGTTAAAACATTTAAAATCGATATAGTGCAAACAAGTTATAAAAGTAAAGATGATTATTTGGTAACACTGAGTGATATTACAAAGATGAAAGAAGAGCAATCTATAGCTGAGAAAAAAGCTTATATAGATGGTTTAACAGGTGTCTACAATAGAAATAAGTTTGATGAGTTAATTGTTTTAGAAGTAAAGAACGCAAAAAGAAATAAGATACCGCTCTCTATTGCTATACTTGATATAGATAAATTTAAAGAGTTTAATGATAGTTATGGACATCTAATTGGTGATGAAGTTTTGATAATGTTGGCGAAGTATATACAAGGGTATATTCGAGAAACAGATGTTTTTGCGAGATGGGGTGGCGAAGAGTTTGTTATTCTCTTTCGAGGAATAAACGCACCTCAAGCACAAAAGGTTTCAGATAAAATACGAGAACATTTGTCACAACTAGAGCATAAAATTGCAGGGCACATCAGTGCGAGTTTTGGAGTGACAGAGTTAAAAGATGATGACACACTTGAAACGATGTTTAAACGATGTGATAACGCTTTGTATAAAGCAAAAGAGAATGGGAGAAACAGAGTAGAAGTCTTGTAGGAAAATTTTGCTATAATCTGTTAATTAAAATAATATAAAAGAGAACAATTATGCAAAAAATCGAACCAATGACACTTTTCGGCTATGAAAAATTACAAGCAGAAGTAAAAGATTTAAAAGAGGTAAAACGCCCTCAGTGTGTCAAAGATATAGAAGAAGCATTAGAGCATGGTGATTTAAAAGAAAATGCAGAGTATCATGCAGCAAAAGAGATGCAAAAAAATATAGATAATCGTTTAGCAGAACTTCAAGAGATACTTGGTAACTCACAAATCGTTGACCCTACTGAGCTTGAACACGCAAAAATTAGCTTTGGCTCTACAGTTGTTATGACAGACATGGATTCTGATGAAGAGGTAACATACACTATCGTTGGTGGTTGTGAATCAAACCCTGACATGGGGCTTATCTCTTTTGGCTCTCCTTTAGCAAAGCAACTTTTAGGCAAAGAAGAGGGTGATGAGGTTAAAGTTATTCTTCCAGGTGGAAAGAAAGAGTTTGAAATTGATGAGGTAAAATATCAGGAGATTGTTTTTGAGTGCCACTAATAAAAAAATAGATGTTGGGATTATTGGTGTAAGTGGTTACACAGGCTTAGAGCTTGTAAAAATGCTTATAAATCATCCTATTTTCAATCTCAATTATGTAGCGAACTCGACAGGGGATACAACTTTAAATGAACTTCATCCTGCATTGAGTGGTGTTTGCGAACTTGAGGTAAAAAAAGCTGATGTAGATGAGTGTGCCAATAGTTGTACTTTAGTATTTTTAGCAGTACCACACAAAACTGCTATGGCATACGTAAAGCCTTTTATGAAACTTGGCACTAAAATAGTGGATTTTTCAGCTGATTATAGATTAACACAAGATGTATATGAAGAGTATTACTGTCCTCATACAGATGTAGAGAATTTAGACAATGTTGTCTATGGCTTACCTGAGATGTTTAGAGAAGAGATAAAAAAAGCTTCTTTAGTTGCAAACCCAGGTTGTTATCCTACCTCTGCAATTTTAGGCTTACTCCCTTTTGCCAGTAAAATAATTCCTAAAAGCCCAATAATTATTGATGCAAAAACAGGGGTGAGTGGAGCTGGAAAAAAACTCAGTGACGTAACTCATTTTGTAAATGTAAACGATAATATGTTTGCATATAATCCATTCATCCATAGACATGCACCAGAGATAGCGCAAAAATTAGGAATCGATTTTAGTGATGTAAATTTTGTACCACATTTAGTACCTGTAACACGTGGAATGCTCTCATCTATATACATACAAGTAGAGGGTTCATTTGATGCTGAGGAAGTTTTAAAAGAGTACTATAAAGATGAGAAGTATGTGCGTATATGTAAAGAGCCTGTCGATATGAAAAATACAGCAGGCACAAATTTTTGTGATATATATGTTAAGCAAAAAGGGAATTTACTTTTTATTGCCAGTTCAGTAGATAATTTGCTGCGTGGGTCATCTTCACAAGCTCTTGTAAACGCAAATATTATGATGGGTCTAAATGAAGACCTAGGAATTCCTAACATAGCGTATGTCCCATAATAAAGATACAAACATGATAGAGATAAAAGAGGGTGCATATGTTATTTCAGATGCACACTACTCCTATCTGCGACCAGAACTCCTTGACTTTATCAAAGAGATAGAGTCTAAAAAACTCCAACCAACGCAACTTATCTTAATGGGTGACATATTTGATGCTCTCTTTGGTGGTATCGATTATACACTTGAAAAAAATGCAGAGATTGTAAAACTTTTAAATACTATTTCTCATGATATAGAGATTATTTATCTTGAAGGGAACCATGACTTTAATCTACAAGATGTGTTTCTTAAAGTAAAAGTATTTCCTATGAAAATGCAGCCAGTAATCTGTCAGTATGGAGATAAAATGGTCTGCATTGCACATGGTGATTTTGATGGTGCATTTTTTTATAAACTTTATAGTGCAATCATAAGAAACCCATCTGTACTGTTCGTTTTAAGAGCACTTGATAGAGTTCTCAACAACTATATTATTAAAAAAATAGATAAGTATTTGACAAAAAAAGAGGATTGTAATAAGTTTATTGGTTTTAGAGATTTTATAAAAAAACGCATAAGCAAGAGGAGTGCGTGTGACTATTTTATTGAGGGTCATTTTCATCAAAATATATCTTTTGATTTTGATAATTTACGATATATAAACCTAGCTGCTTTTGCTTGCAATCAAAGATATTTTATTGTAAAATCTTTGCAAGACAAAGAACTATTAGAAGAAAATATTTTCTCTAAAGGGATATAAAGATGAAAGACAACTCACTTAAAGTTGGTTCCAATGAGATGGAACTTGTAGACTTCCGCCTTTTAAAGCAAGAGGACGATAGAGTCTATGAAGGTATATATGGAATAAACGTCTCAAAAGTCCGTGAAATTATTCGGGTACCTTCTTTGACAGAACTTCCAGGAACTCCAGAATTTATTGAAGGCATTTTTGATTTGCGTGATGTGGTTATTCCCGTAGTTAATTTAGCTAGGTGGATGGGGCTTACTGAGCCAGAAGGTGCTGAGAAAAACTCAAGAGTTATTATTACAGAGTTTAACAATGTTCTGATTGGCTTTATTGTTCATGAAGCAAAAAGAATTAGAAGAATTAGCTGGGGAGATATTGAGCCAGCAAGTTTTTCAAGTGGCTCTGGTGCTCTAGAAGGTAATAAAATTACTGGAGTTACCAAGATAGAAGATGATAATGTTTTACTTATCTTAGATTTGGAGAGTGTTGTTGAAGAGCTAGGTCTTTATGAGCCTGACGTAGATGATGTTCCTCAGGAAATGGAATCATTTTCAGGTTCTGTTTTAGTTCTTGATGATAGTGCAACAGCTAGAAAAATAGTCAAAGAAGCACTTATTAAAATGGGCTTTCAGGTTGTTGAAGCGAGTGATGGACAAGATGGCTTGGAAAAACTAGAAATGCTTTACAACACATATGGGGACGATATTGCAAATCATCTCAAACTCATTATTTCCGATGTTGAAATGCCTAGAATGGATGGTTTCCATTTCGCGGCACATTCTAAAGAAGATGAAAGGTTTACGGATATTCCAATTGTGTTTAACTCATCAATTAGTGACCATTTTAGTGAGGGTAGAGGGAAAGAAGCGGGTGGAGAAGCTTACTTAGTAAAGTTTGAAGCAAGCTCATTTTATGATGAAGTAGCACGTGTTGTCCGTGCTCATATGAAGTAGGAGTATAAATATGGATGAATTTCAAGAGATACTACAGGATTTTTTAGTTGAGTCCTTTGAACTTGTTGAAAAATTAGATGAAGATTTAGTTGAGTTAGAGGCTACTCCAGAGGACTTAGAGCTACTCAATGGAATTTTCCGAGTTGCTCATACAGTTAAAGGAGCTTCATCATTTTTAAACTTTGATGTATTAACGCACTTAACGCACCACATGGAAGATGTATTAAATAAAGCTAGACATGGTGACTTGATAATTACTCCAGATATTATGGATGTTATTTTAGAGTCCATAGACCTTATGAAAGCACTCTTAAATATTATCCGTGATACTAGTGCAGATGCCGGTATAGATGTGTCTGCATGTGTGGCAAGACTTGATAAAGTCTCTGGAGGTACAGGGGAAGTAGAAGCTCCTGCAACTGCTGCTCCTGAACCTGAACCTGTAGAAGAGGCACCGGTTGTAGAAGAAGCTTCTGCTGAAGATGAAATTGATTATGATAATATGGACCCAGATGAGCTTGAAGCAGAGATTGAAAGACTTCTCAATGAACGTCAAAATGAAGATAAGGCGAAACGTGAAGCTAAAATAGCAGCAGGGGAGAGTGTTCCAGAAGCTCCACCAGCTCCTGATGAAGAACCAGAAGCTAAAGCTGAACCAACGCCTGCCGCACCAACTCCTCCGCCCGTAAAAGCGTCACAAGTAAAAAAAGAAAATAGTGCAAAAGCGGCTGCTCCAGCTCCTAGAGCACCTGCTACTGTAGAGCAGACTATCCGTGTTGACGTAAAAAGACTTGACCATTTGATGAACCTTATTGGTGAACTTGTTCTTGCAAAAAACAGACTTATTAAGATTAATGACGATGTTGAAGAGAGATATGAAGGTGAAGAGTTCTTAGAGGAACTTAATCAAGTTGTTTCTATTGTTTCGCTTGTTACAACAGACCTTCAAATTGCTGTTATGAAAACGAGAATGTTACCAGTAGGGAAAGTGTTTAATAAATTCCCAAGAATGATTCGTGATTTAACACGTGAGTTAAATAAAAAGATAGAACTAGAAATCTCTGGTGAAGATACAGAGCTTGATAAATCAATCGTTGAAGAGATTGGTGATCCCCTTGTGCATATTATTCGTAACTCTTGTGATCATGGAATTGAAACACCTGAAGATCGTTTAGCAGCAGGCAAAGAAGAGGGTGGAACTATTGCGCTTAAAGCATACAATGAAGGGAACCAAATTGTTATTCAAATCGATGATGATGGTAAAGGTTTAGATGCCGATATGCTCAAAAATAAGGCTTTTGAAAAAGGTCTTATAAGTGAAAAAGAAGCCGATACAATGAGTGATAAAGAGGCTTTTGGACTCATTATGAGGCCAGGCTTTTCTACTGCAGCCGCTGTTACTAATGTTTCAGGTCGTGGTGTTGGTATGGATGTTGTAAAAACAAACATAGAAAAAGTAAATGGTATCATAGATATAGAGAGTGAAAAAGGTGTCGGAAGCTCTATGCGACTCAAAATCCCTCTCACTCTTGCAATTATTCAAGCTCTTTTAGTAGGTGTTCAAGAGGAGCATTACGCTATACCTTTAGCATCAGTTTTGGAGACAGTTAGAATCTCTAAAGATGAGATTTATACTGTTGAGGGTCGCTCTGTTATGAGACTACGTGATGAAGTATTATCACTTGTGCATATAGGCGATATATTTGAAGTTGAACGTATACTTGATGCGAGTGAGCACGCTTATGTAGTTGTATTAGGTTTAGGAACTAGTAAATTAGGACTTATAGTTGACACACTTGTTGGACAAGAAGAGATAGTTATTAAATCTTTAGGAGAGTATCTTAAAGGGATAGAAGGTATCGCGGGAGCAACTATTCGTGGTGATGGTGGAGTTACTTTAATTTGTGATGTTGTGGCACTTATGGATATGGCAAAAGGTGTTAAGTCTACAATTATGGATAATGATGATGACGGACAATCAACAAATGAAAAAACCAAAGCGAGTGATTATACTGTGATGATTGTTGATGATTCAAAGACTGACAGAATGATAATGAGAAAAGCCCTAGAGCCAATTGGTGTTACGCTTGTTGAAGCATCTGATGGACAAGAAGCGTTAAACATTTTAAAATCAGGTGATCATAACTTTGATGCTATGCTTATTGATATTGAGATGCCAAGAATGGATGGTTACTCCTTAGCAAGTGAGATTAAAAAGTATAATAGATATAAAAATCTTCCTCTCATAGCGGTTACTTCGAGAACAGGAAAATCTGATCGTATGCGCGGTGTTGAATCTGGAATGGTTGAATATATAACAAAACCTTACTCGGCTGACTACTTATCTAGTGTAGTTCAGAGAAATGTTAACTTTAAATCGGAGTTTTTATAATGAGTGATAAATTAAAACAAATTATTAATAAACAGGGTGAACAGCAGAAGGTAGATACACTTGACCAATCGGATGATATAGTACAGTTAGTTGGATTTGTAATTGGTGAAGAGGAATATGCTGTGCCAATTCTCGCTATTCAAGAGATTATAAAGCCGTTTACTTGGACAAGGTGTCCGCAAGTGCCTCCATATGTTCTGGGTGTATTTAATCTGCGTGGTTCTGTTATCCCATTGATAGACCTTCGTGTTAAGTTTGGCTTGCAAGCTAAAAAACATAATGATGAAACAAGGTTCTTCGTTTTAAAACAGGGAGATGAAGTTGCTGGTTTTGTAATCGATAGGTTGACAGCTGCTATTCGAATTAAAAAACAGAACATTGGACCTGCTCCTGATACAATTAATGGTGATGATACTATGATTGATGGTGTTGGAAAACAGGAAGACAGAATCATTACAATTTTAAAAGTTGACAAATTATTAGAGAGAGATTTCTAATTTAATTATAATGAGTAACTCATCATTAAACATTTCGCAGACACAAAACAAGCTTACTCTGAATTTCTCAGGTGAGCTAACCCTTTTTACATTTACAGCACATCAAAAAACAGTAGATTCAAGCACTTTATTTAATTCACAAGAAGTAGAGATAAATTTAGAAAATTTAAGCTATTTAGACACAGCAGGGGCACTTTTTTTAGATAGTTTATATGAGAACTTATCAAAAAAATCTCATACGGTTTTATTTATTGCGTCAAACCAAGAAATCACTGAGACTCTAAATTTAGTAAAAAATAAAAAAGATAACACTGCAGAGATAAAAACTCAAGATGAGAAAGATGTTATTAGTCTTATTGGTAAATTTACCTATAAAAACTATATTGGATTCCTCTCTTTCATAGCATTTTTGGGTGAACTCTTTGCTACTAAGATGCACTATTTGAAGTCAATTAGAAATATTAGATATAAAGAGATTGCTTTTGAAATTAATGAGAGCGGCGTAAAAGCTATTGGCATTATAGCGCTGACATCTTTTTTAATAGGTTTAGTAGTCGCGTACCAGTCAGCCTATCAGTTAAAAATATATGGAGCAAATATATTTATAGTTGATATGCTTGGTATCTCTATACTAAGAGAGCTATCGCCACTTATCACTGCAATAGTTATCGCAGGGAGAAGTGGTTCTGCATTTACAGCACAGATAGGTGCTATGAAGATAACAGAAGAGTTAGATGCTATGAGAACTATGGGCTTCTCTCCCTATAGGTTTTTAGTTTTACCGCGTATTATTGCGCTTATGATTACGATGCCTATTTTGATTTTTATTTCTGATATTAGTGCCATAATAGGGGGTATGCTTGTTGCCAATTTAGACCTTAAAATTACGACTGAACTTTTTATAGATAGATTCAACGAAGTAGTAGCGGCAAAGCATTTTTTCATAGGTATTTTAAAAGGTCCATTTTTTGCGTTCTTAATAGCTACAATAGGAATTTATAGAGGCTTGATGGTGAAAAACGATACTCAAAGTATAGGGTTTAATACTACCAAAAGTGTCGTTGAATCAATCTTCGCTGTCATTGTATGTGATGCGATTTTTTCAATCATGTTTACAAACTTAGGGATATAATTATGAAGAAAATTATTCAAGTACAAAATGTCAAAACTATTTTTGAAGATAAGATAGTGCATGATGGATTGAACTTGAGTATAAATGAGGGTGAGATTTATGGTCTTTTAGGTCCAAGTGGATGTGGTAAAACAACGCTGCTGCGTGAGATGGTAATGCTACAGAATATTCACTATGGAGATATAGACATTTTAGGTCATAGTCTGAGCAGTATAAGTGTTGATGAGGCACAAGGATTACGGAAGAAGTGGGGTGTTTTGTTCCAAGCAGGAGCACTTTTTTCTTCACTGAGCATAGCTGAAAATATCGCGCTTCCATTAAAAGAGTATACAGATTTGTCTCAAAAAATGATAAATGAAATAGTGAAGTTTAAGATAAATATTGTTGGCTTAAAAGTAGAAGATGCACATCTTTATCCATCACAGATTAGTGGTGGTATGAAGAAAAAAGCTGGTTTAGCTAGAGCGCTCGCGATGGACCCTAAGCTACTCTTTTTAGATGAGCCTACAAGTGGGCTTGACCCAATCTCTGCTAGAGATTTTGATGCTTTAATCTTAGAGTTACGCTCTCTTTTAGGTCTCTCTATTGTAATGGTTTCACACGATTTACAATCAATTTATGATACACTTGACCGAGTAGCAATTATTGATGAAAAAAAGATAGTATATGAAGGAAATTTAGCGAATATGAAAGAGTCAGATAGCTCATTTATAAAGACTTTTTTTGGAAAATATAATGAATAATAAAGTTAATTACACACTGATTGGATTTTTAGTACTCTTTGGAACAGTCATGATTTTTGCTTTTAGCTACTGGATGCTAAAACCGACTGTTGAGACAAAAACAACAAAATACAATATTTACTTTGATGAGTCAGTTTTAGGTTTAAATATAGATGCGCCTGTCAAATATAGAGGAATAAGTGTAGGTAAAGTTACGCGACTTAGAATTAGTCCATACAGCTCAGAACAGGTAGAAGTACTTATAACTATATTAAGCACTACTCCGATTAAAGAGAATACGGAAGCGAGACTTACAGCGCAAGGTATTACCGGACTTAGTTATATTAATCTTAGTATGGGAGATCATGATGCTCCTGCTTTAGTTCCTAAAGATGACCAAGAGTATCCCGTTATAAAATCTGTAGCATCATTTTTTGAAGATTTTGAAAAATCATTAGATTCAGTATCTTCAAAACTATCTAAAACATTGACAAGAACATCAAAACTTTTAAATGATGACAATCAAGAACAAGTAAACCTTTTACTCCATAGAAGTGCAAGTGTAATGGAGCGGTTAGATAAGCTCTTTAATGATGAGACAGTAGCCTCTTTACAGCATAGTATTAAAAATATAGAATCTGCGAGCACTAAGGTAGACAATCTTATCCCAAAAGTAGATATATTTGTAGATCATAGTATGGAGTGGGAAAAAGATATTCAAAACTCATTTGCTTCTATTATGAACAGTTACCTTGGCATCAAAAGCTCAATGGATGAGATTAAAAGAGCAGTTTCGAGTGGTGAGTTTAACTTTAAAGAGATTACCGCTGATATAGTACCTACAATGAATAATACTCTATTAGATATGCAAGAGTTAATGATAAAAGTTCAAGGGACACTGAACCAGTATGATAGAAGTCCTAGTGATATTCTCTTTAAGCAAGAAGAGATTAAAAAAGCTCCTGGAGAAAAATAGATATGAAGATAGTTATTATAGCCTTAGTAGCACTCTTATTTGCAGGCTGTTCTACAACCATACCAGTAGTATCAGAGTATAGAATCAATGTAGAATCTCCAAGCACTGCATTGAGTGAAACTGGATGTAAAAAAGAGTCACTAAAAATTGCACAAGCATTTAGTTCTAGCTCTTTAATGTCTAAAAAGATGAGTTATGGACAAGGAACTCACAGACAGTACAATTTTACAGAGTCTGCGTGGGCAGAGTCCCCAAATAGAGCGATAAGTGCTCAAATATTAGAGTATATAAAATCTACAGAGCTTTTTAACAGTGTGCAGATCTCTAAATCTAGAAGTAGTAATGGTCTTCTTTTGGAGACAAATATAGAAGATTTTATGCAGTATTTCTCAGAAGATGAAAAAGAGTCTTTTGCAAAAGTCAAAATTAACTTGACTTTGATTGATGTGAAGCTAAGCAAGGTTATAGCAACCAAAACATTTAAGGCAACTGTAAAGGTAGATATTTTAAATGCAGATGGTGGTGTGATTGCTTTAAACAAAGCACTCAAAAATGTTTTAGAAGAGTCTGGTAAATGGTTGGGTGGAGTCTGCAAGTGATAGAAGAAAAAGAGTATAAAAAACGCAGAGATAAATTAGCTTCAAAACTTGTAAAAAACTCTGTGGCAGTACTCTTTAGCGCAGAACAGAAAACCCGTTCAAACGACACTGAGTACCCCTTTAGGCAAAATAGCAACTACTACTATTTGAGTGGATTTTTAGAAGATAACTCCTGTCTAGTTTTTATCAAAGGTAGAAAAAAAGTAAAAACTGTTCTTTTTGTGCACAAAAAAGATAAAATGCAAGAGTTATGGAATGGCGAACGATTAGGTGCAAAGGCAGCTAAAAAGAGATTTTTAGTAGATGAAGTCTATGAGTATGAATCATTTCAAACAAAGTTAAAAACCTATGTTAGTGGTAAAAGAACACTCTATTATGACTTTAATCTTAACGCTTCACGGGTGAAAAATCTTAAAAAACACTCTAAAGCTATTGACTCTTTTATAAATCTATCGTCTTTAGTAGAGAGGATGAGACTCATAAAATCAGACTCTGAAATCGCAGTAATCAAAAAAGCTATTTCAATTACAGAGACGGCACACCATAGAGCTATGTGTAAGGCTCCCTATGTAAAGTATGAGTACCAACTTCAAGCAGAGATAGAGCATGAATTTAAGAGAAATGGGGCTTATAGTGATGCCTATACATCTATAGTAGCGTGTGGAAACTCTGCAAATACTCTACACTATATTGATAACAATAAAAAGCTTGTAAAAGATGAACTCATACTTATAGATGCAGGATGTGAATATAAATATTATGCGAGTGATATTACAAGAACTATCCCTGTTAGTGGTAGATATACAAAGGCACAAAAAGAGCTTTATAATATGGTCTTAGATGTTCAGTTAAAAATCATAAAAGTGATACAACCAGGTGTCAAACGCACTCAAATTCAAACAGATGCAGTGGAGTTACTTACTCGAGGTATGGTCGCACTCGGTATCTTAAAAGGCAGTGTTAAGAAGCTTATAAAACAAGAGGCATATAAAAAATATTATCCTCATGGAATAGGGCACTGGATGGGAATAGATGTGCATGATGAAGCGCCATACAAATATGAAAATGGCAAAGAGATTCCACTTAAACGCGGCATGGTCTTAACCATAGAACCTGGAATATATATAGACGAAAAAGATAAGTCTGTCCCTAAAAAGTATAGAGGTATCGGCATAAGAATTGAAGATGATATTTTAGTCACTAAAAATGGGTCTGAAAATCTCTCGCGAGGGATTGCAAAGAGTGTTGAAGAAGTAGAAAGATTCTACTCTTCACTGTAGCTATAAGTCCAACCAGTTAGTTTCTCTTGTTTAGCTTCAAAAAAGTTGTCCGAATCAGCTAAGAAATCATATACATGCATAACTTTGTTTGGAATACTGTTTTGGTCTTCTTTTTTTACAAGAAGAAGAGGCATTGCAGTCTCTTGTTGACTCATAGAAAATCCTACTGGCATAAGTTGACTCATGATTTTGTCTGGATTTCTAATACCGTTTTCTTCTAAAAACTTTCCAAAAACAGCCTCTTGAATATCTTGAGGTAGTGCATCAGAGGTGTTTAAAAAAATAGTAAATTGAATAGGTGTATCTGTAAACTGAGTGGGGGCAGGTGCCGCCATAATGATATACTCAACATTTTTTAGATGAGCTTCAATCTCTATTTGGTCATAATATTTTTCTGTTATTATTGCGTTTGCTACAGCCATTATTTAGTATAGTCCTTTTTACTTTTTTCTATATCTTCTTGATGTTTTGACATCTCTAGTCGTATCTCATCCATGATATGAGGCGGAACATTATCATCCTTTGCCCACTTGACTTCATCAATATTTCCACCGTAATCTCCGCCGAAATCTTCAACTTTTTGGGAGTACTCATCTAGGTCATGACATAGAGCTATTCTGCCATCAACGGTATCAGTAAGTTCTATAAACCATTTATTTTCTGCATCTACTTTTATCAAAGATTCAAAAACAACAGCCATTATTTATTTTCTCCATCAGGATTAAATTGAGTGCTATCAAAAGTTTTAGCAAAACCTTCAAGATCTTTTTTCTTTAAGTCTCCATTATAGACTATATTGCTTGGGTCAAGGTCATCATCATTGAGCATTTTAGGTACAGCTTCAGAGTTGTTTATAACTTCCATATGAGCATCTAGCTCATCTTCACTGTAAGCCATCTGCATATCTGCTGCAGCTACATGAGGAATAGCTTCTATGACTGAAAGTTTTTTTAACTCCTCAGAAACACCTTCTCCCTCAATAGTAATGATAATGCGTCCTTTTTCATCATGCATATGATAATCACACTCTGCAGTGTTTTTAAGTGCGGCAACAACTTCATCTAAATATTTTGGCAATGTTTGAACTACGATACTTGATACATTCATTTTAATGTCCTTAATTTAATTTTTATATTTATTCGTAAATTACTTTTCTGTTCTTTTCGCCATTTTCTTGACGCATTTTATCATATAATTTTTGATGTTCTAATTTTTCATCATAACTAATGGGCGTTCTTAATGATTTATATTCAACTAACTCACCATTTTTATAAACACCCGATACAATGGCATGAACCCAGTAATAACCGCTATCTTTACGAAGGTTTTTTACTATGCCACTCCACTGCTTTTTATCTTGAATGGTTTGCCATAAATCTTTAAAGACTACACTTGGCATATCAGGGTGTCTTACAATATTATGTGCTTTGCCAATCAGTTCATCAAAACTGTAAGCACTTATTTCACAAAATGTCTCATTTACATAAGTGATATGACCAGATAAGTCAGTTCTTGAAATGATGATTTCATCTTGGGGCACCTCTGTCTCACATAAAAATTCAGACTTATTGTATTGCATTCTTGCTCCTTTATTTGATTTTATAAAGATTTATTGTTTTGTCATCGCTGGCACTAAAAAACTCATTTTCATTTATAAAAAGTATGTTGTTAAGTGTCATTTTATTACCACCATATAGACCTATATCGCTTTGGGTTAGAGTGTTAAATAGAGCAACATTATTATCCTCATCACTTGCATATCCAACTATTTTACCACTTGGACTGAGTCCAACGCTATAGATTAGAAAACTCCCACTTTTGTAATAAGAGGTGTTACGTTTTGGTGTATAAATTACGACTCGTCTATCTTGCCCTGCTGTTGCTATAATTCCATTTTTGGTATCTACTTGAAAGACATTATCGAGATTTTGCCCACGCAACTCTTTTAAGAGTTGCGCATCTTTAGTTGAGTGGATTTTTAAATCACCACTCTCATCAGCCACAATCACTTCACTTTTGTCTTCATTGAGTACAAAGTTTGAAAATTTTGAGAAAGAGACTTGTGTGCGGAAGTTCTCTTTTCTCTTTTTGATGTCGTAAGAGATAATCTCATTACTAAGAAGACCGAGAAGAATTGTATCTTCATCTATAAACTTTGCTTTAGCGATAAAAAGTTTTTCTTTGTAATCAATAATAAGCTCAAGTTTTTTATTTTCGTATATATGTACACGTCTTGCCCCCTTTTGTGCTTGAGAGAGTATGAGTATTTTCTCATTATATACATCAACTGAATAAACTTTTGAGTCTATAAGGTCACCCATAAAATCTTTAATTTGAGAAATTTTGATTGTCTCTATAACTTCTCTTGTTTGAACATCAAAAATATCAACAGAACTAGCATCTGTAGCACTATAGAGTTTCGCATTTTTGTAGACAATATCTGTCACCGCCCCACTAGAGATATACCTTGCAGTTGGTTGTATAATCGTAGTAGAGAATAGGGATGTTATGAAAACAAATAAAAAGAGAATTTTTTTCATGAAGCTATTACCTTTATATCTATTGCATCACTTGGGCACCTGCTTATACAAAAGCCACAAGAGGTACATTTCTCTTGATTTATACTTGGCATAAACATAGCCTTGAAGTCTATTGCATCATCTAAGCAAGGATCTTTGCACGAAAAGCACATTACCCCTTGCCAACTTAAACATTTTGACTCGTTAATCAGAATTTGAGCATCTATGAGTTTTTTATCTTCTATTTGAAGTACATTTGGCTCGCAGGCTACTGCACACTCATCACAATAGGTACATCCACTTTTTGAAAAACTGAGTCTTGGTGTTTTATCTTCGCCTATAATTATAATCTGCTCTTGACACAAGGTGGCACATTTACCATTACAGTTTTGGCACTCTGTGTCAAACGCAGCTATATTATTATAGTAAGGTGGACGTATAATTCCTTCTCTCTTCTCATTTTTCATAGAAGAAGAAAGAAAGCTAAAAAGCTCTCTTCTTTGCATGAAATTTTGATACTACTTAGTAGTATCAATTCCTTCCATAAGTTTAGTACCTGACCAACTTGATGCAGATGCACCATTTGTACTTGTAAATACAGGCTCAAAGTTATTCTTTGGAGCGGGACTATCACTCTGTGGAGCATGACATAGTGTACAGTTAAATCTTGCACCAACCAACTTATGCTCATCCTTAATAGAAACATCTGATAGATTAGCATTTGAAGTATTAGCACCAGATTGCGCAACAGATACAGGTCTAAAGTTAGTTGTATGAGAAGATGGGTATGGAATCGCACCCATGTCTTTAGCAACCATAGGGTCGTGACACACAACACATTGATTATCGTTGATTGTAATCGGTAACATACCTTCAACATCATGTGGAATCATTGGTGGAGCATCTTGAAATGCTCTTGAGATTTTATATCCACTCCCTGCAGCACTTGTCCCATAGCGTGTTGCATCACTTTCTGTAGTGTTTTCAGAGTATAAGTCAGTCTTTCTAAGACCTAAGGACTCTTCACTAATAGTTGGTTTTACTTTAGCTTCTGCTGCTGGTGTAGCTACAGTCTCGTTACAACCAACAAATAGTAATGCGGCTGTAAATAAACCAATTGTTATCTTGCTTATTGTTTTCATTTTATTCTCCCGTTTTTTTGTTGTTAATATAGTTTCTAGTTGAGAACTCTAAGGCATTATCATCACACACTTCAATACAGCGTGCACAATTTGTACACTCTCCAGAGATAACTGGTAAACTCTCTTTACCAACCATGTGTAATACTTGACTCTCAGGACAAACAACCTTACATTTCATACATAAAGTACAGTTTTCTTCAAGATGATGTACTCTTATTAGACTAAATTTACCTACTAGTGAATAAAATCCTCCAAGTGGACATATATGCCCACACCACCCATTTTTAAGAACAAATAGGTCAAAAAGAAAAATTATAAGCATCGCTGCCCAACCAAATCCTAAACCAAAGACAATACCTCTATGAACCATAGATATAGGCGATATAAACTCAAAAGCTGTTATTCCCATTACAAATGAGATTATCAAACTTAGAGCTAAAATCCAGTATCTCATCTGACGAGATGCTGGTTGTTTTAAGCCTTGTATACGGTCAATACCTGTTACTCTTCTCATCATTGCTGCTGCATCAGTTATTAAATTTACAGGACAAACCCAACTACAAAAGGCACGACCGCCAATTAGTAGATAAAAAATAGTAACTACAGCTACACCAATAAGTAAATCTGTTGCTAAAACAGCTCCTGCAGCTAGCATTTGCAGTGCTGCATACGGATCACTCATTGGTACAAAGTCTAAAAATATAGATGAACTAAGGTTTCCCATAAGGATAGTCCATCCCCAAGCATTGGCTCCAAAATAAAGAACCATAAGTCCTATCTGAGTCATTCTTCTTAAAATAAGGTATCTGTAGTTATTCCATAATGTTGCCATTAGTATAAATCCTCCAGTCCATCATTTAAAGAGTCCATTGCAGACTTCTTACTAAGATTAGTTGTAGTAGTTTCAGCAGTAGCATTTTCTAAACGCTTCTCATCCTCTTTATCCCAACCTTTAATGTAGTAATCGCCAGCTTTACCCTCAGCTACTTCTCTAGGCAATATAAATATTGCCGGTTTTTCTGTAACACAAGCTTTTTCACACATTCCACAACCTGTACATACGTCAGTTTGCACAACAGGCTTCATAAAAGCATGTTTACCAGTTCTCTCATTTTTTTCGTACTCAATAGTAATTGCTTCACCCAATAAAGGGCAAGCTCTATAACAAGCATCACACTGGATTCCCCAAAATGCGATACAACTGTTATCATCAACTACTGCAAGGCCCATATCAGCTACATTTATATCTAAAACTCCATCGGTTGAAACACTAGTTTCATCCAATGCGCCAGTAGGACATACTGGTACACATGGAATATCTGGACACATATAACAAGGAATATCTCTAGGTACAAAATATGGAGTTCCTAAAGGTTTATTATCTCCCGGTTTAGCAAGTAATAGTGTATCGTATGGACACGCTTCAACACAGAGTCCACACTTGATACATGTTTTAAGAAAATCATTCTCAGCAAGGGCACCAGGTGGGCGAAGTGTTAGAGGTGAAGCCGTAACTTCATCCACATAAGCACTCCATATAAACCCGCCCATAGTAGCGAGGCCTGCGCCTCTAGCCATGTTGAGAATAAACTTCCGTCTATCACTTAATGGTTGTTTTTTCTTTTTATTTTCAGGTCTGCTTTCGCTCAAAACGAATCTTTCCTTTTTTTACTATTTGAACAAGTCCAAATGCTAATTATTAGTCATTTAGACACTAAAGCTTAGCTCATAAAGAGCTAGAACTATTCTCTATTACTTTATGCTTTGTAAATTTTTACAGCACATTTTTTAAAGTCTGTCTGTTTTGATTGCGGACATGTTGCATCAAGACAAACTTTATTGATGAATACTTTTTCATCAAACCATGGAACAAATACAAGTCCACGAGATGGTCTATTTCTACCACGAGTTTCAACTCTAGCTTTTACTTTACCACGACGAGATTCAACCCAGCATAAACCACCTTGTTTAAGGTCTTTAGCTTTAGCATCTTCTGGATGCATATAACATAGAGCTTCCGGAACTGCACGATATAGTTCAGGTACACGCATAGTCATAGTTCCCGAGTGCCAGTGTTCAAGTACACGACCTGTACATAACCAAGTATCGTATTTAGCATCTGGCATTTCTGGTGGATCCATGTATGGACGTGCAAAGATTTTCGCTTTGTTTTTAAGCGATTTTTTCTTTTTGTCTTTGATTCCTCTTAGGTCACCCTGTGTAAGAGCTTTTGCTAATCCACCGTAGAATGCATGTGAGTTACCTGATTCTTTAGTCTGCTTAGCTGCATATGGATCATATTTAGAGTTAAATCTCCACTGAGTCTCTTTACCATCAACAACTGGCCATTTAAGTCCACGAACTCTATGGTAAGTAGTAAAGTCAGCTAAATCGTGAGCGTGACCACGACCAAATGATGCATACTCTTCAAATAGGTACTCATGAATCATGAAACCATAACCTTTGAAGACTTTGCCATCTGAACCAACAACATTTCTGCTATCGCCATTACACTCAGAGTTATCATAACCTTTTTGAGGGAATGAGTTAGTGTCAATTTTGTAAGATTGAGCTTCTTTGTTAGCAAAAAGAATTTCATACATAGTAGTGTTATCAGTATAACCCATTGCGTATGCAGCTTTTCTAACATCCGGAAGAGATTTGCCTCCACGAAGTGGTGCAGCTCCCCAAACATCGCCAACAGTGAAACGCTTAGAAAGCTCTACCCATTGCCATGTATCAGACATTGCATCACCTACTGGAAGTACTTGTTGTCTCCAGTGTTGAGTACGACGCTCAGCATTTCCGTAAGCTCCCCATTTCTCATAAATCATAGCAGATGGTAAGATAAGGTCAGAAACTTTAGCAGAGATACCTGGGTATCCGTCAGAAGTTACAATGAAGTTATCCATTTCACGAGCTGCTTTAATCCAGTGAGTAGCTGAAGCTGTATCCTGGTAAGGATTACAAACATTTACCCATGCAAATTTAATAACACCATCTTCAATGTCACGGTGAATTTTCATAATATGTTGGTTACCTACAGGATTTAGAGTTCCTTCTGGAACTTTCCATCTATTTTCAGTAATTTTTCTATGCTTAGGATTTTTAACCATCATATCAGCCGGTAGACGGTGACAGAATGTACCAACTTCACGAGCTGTACCACAAGCAGAAGGTTGACCAGTAAGACTGAACGCACCTGAACCTGGAAGAGCTTGTTTATTTAGTAAGAAGTGAACGTTATAAGCAAGAGTATTTACCCAAGTACCACGCGTATGCTGATTCATACCCATTGTCCAGAAAGAAACAACTTTTCTTCCTTTTTCAATGTAAAGGTCAGCCATTAATTGTAGTTTTCTTTTAAACTCATTAATGTCCTCATCCGGGTCACCTTTTGAGATCTCTGCTACATAATCAAGTGTATATGGAGCTAGGAATTTTTTATACTCTTCAAAAGAGATTTCCCAGTGCTTAAGACCAGCTGGTTTATTAACCATCATATCGCCTTCTTTATATCCAAAAGGCTCTAGTGCAGGTGCTTCTTTAGCAGATACAACTTTTTTCATCTCTTTAGAGATAGTTTCCATTTCAAGAGCAGTATATTTACCATCTTTAATAGATTTTTCAGTATCTCTTCTCATACCATAACCCATATTTACAGGTTGTGATGCGAAAACAATATGTTTTTTAACGAAATCCCAGTCGATTGACTCAGGGTTATTATAAACGATTTCTCTAGCGATATAGTTCCACATTGCAAGGTCAGTATTTGGTGAGAAGATGATCTCTTCATCAGCTAAATCTGAAGTTCTGTGTCTGTAAGTAGAGATATTGATAACCTTAACTCTCTCAGGGTCAGAAAGTTTTCTATCAGTTACACGAGACCATAGGATCGGGTGCATCTCTGCCATGTTTGAACCCCAAGATACGATTGTATCAGTAAGTTCGATATCATCATAACAACCTGAAGGCTCATCAATACCAAAAGTTTGGTAGAAACCAACAACCGCTGATGCCATACAGTGACGAGCATTAGGATCGATTGCGTTTGAACGAAACCCTCCCTTCATCATCTTTTGCGCTGCATAACCTTCCATAACAGTGTACTGACCAGATGCGAATACACCAACACCTTCAGGACCACTTGCTTTAAGTGCTTTTTTGATGTTTACTTCCATCTCATCAAAAGCTCTCTCCCAACTAACTGGAGCAAACTTACCTTTTTTATCGAACTTACCATCTGCATCTACACGAAGTAGAGGTTGAGTAAGTCTATCTGCACCGTACATAATCTTAGCATTAAAGTAACCTTTAATACAGTTAAGACCACGATTTACTGGAGCTGCAGGATCTCCTTTAACAGCAACGATTTTCCCGTTCTTAGTTGCCATCATAATACCACAACCAGTACCACAGAAACGACAAGCTGCCTTATCCCATCTCCAATTACCTTCAGCCTTTTCAGCTGCTGCTTCTAAATCTGCTGGTACAGCCATTCCGATAGCTGCCGCTGCAGATGCTGCCGCTGAACTCTTAAGAAATTCTCTTCTTGAAAGTGACATATTTTCTCCTATTTGATAATATTTGTTGAAATATAACAGTTTAAAATAATGAAATATTTCGGTTTGTTAAGGTGTCCATTAACAATGTAAATAATAGCACTAAACTATAAATAAAAGCCTTGACTTATGTCAAAAAGTTAAAAATATTAATTAAGAATTATATTATATATTATGAATGTGGATATATGTAGCACACTTATTCAGAGTTTTGGCATGTCTTTGTAAGTTTTTCAAGTTCTGCTTTTAGGTTTTGAAGTCTTGTTGTTGAGTTTATTAAATCTTCAGTTGATTCTATAACTATGTCTTCACTGTTATTTAGATGTTTGTGTATTAGTGATTTATCTTCAATTTCACCTAAGATAGTGTCAAACTCATCTGTTAACTCTTCCAGTTTGTCTGATGCTTGTTGGGATTGAAGAAGTGCTTCACTTGAATGATCTACAGCTGAATTTATTTTTTGTATAAAGCAGTTAATTGTATCACTGACTTCAACTATCTCATGTTCACTTTCATCCTCTAGCATTATAGGTTCTAATTTATCTGTTTTATTGCTATCGAGAAGTAACTTTGAGTATTGCATAAAAGATTCAACATGTGATTCTATTGAACGCAACTGTAGTAGGGCGTAGAGAAATAGAATTAGTAAAATAAAACCAGAAAGGTACTGAAAAGTTTTTATAAAGTTTGTTTTTTCTTCGGAGTAGTTTGTGTACATAGTAACGAGTTTGTCAACATTGTCAAGCAGAGTAGGGTTAGTTTTATATATTGTATTGACTATGTCATCTAATTCAACTTTTCTATTTAGTGCTGAATTTGAATAAAGTTTAAAGTTTTGTATATTTTCATAAAATTCTTCCCATAGTCTGTTAACTTCTACTATCTGTGTTGATATAATATGTGTTGGTACAGGAGATATTCCTTTAGCTTGGTCCCCATGTCTTAGAATGTTGAGCCCAGCAATAAATTCATCAACAGCTGAGTTTAATTCATAAAAGTCCTTATGTGAGTTATAGTGAATATAGAATATGTTTTTAGATATTTTTTGAGTTAGCATCCTCTGTTTTCCAGCTATATTTATAATTAGAGCATCTTTTGAATTTTGTTGGTTCAAATAGATAGTAGTTGTTATAACACTTAACATTAATAAGATTAATAGTGCACCTAAAATTTTAATTTTAGTAGTGATTTTATTTGATTTTTTCATAACATCTCACCTTTGTATATTTCCTGCAGTGCAGATCTATTTTTAATTTGAATTTCTAAATTATTTATCTCAATAATTGCACTTCTTTTTAATTTATTAAGTACTCTTGAGAGAGTCTCAGGCTGTATATGTAATATAAATGAAACCTCTTGTCTTTTTAATCTATTGAACATATTAAGGTCGTCATTTAGCATAAAAGCAACTTTTGCTGTTGCATCAAAGACAAGTTCTCTGTTTACAACACAGTGTAGTTGTTGAGTCTTTAGGAGTATCTCATTAATAAACTCATTATTTAAAATATTATGAGCTAAAAAATTCTTCTTTAATTCAGAAAAAGTGACTTCAAGGATAACACTGTCTTCCATAAATTCTGCATTTGAAAAACAGTGTATAGAGTCATTATCGATTGTTGTAAGCTCTGATATTAAAGAATTTGCATGTATATGATATAAAAATATTTCATTATTAAATTTGTCAATTTTATATACTTTTAAAAGTCCGGACACTAAAAAAAAAATTTTATCATATTTGTCATTTTCATAATAAAGTATAGAGTTCTTGTTATGCTCAGTTATCTTTGACATATTACACACTTGATCCAACTGCTCATCATTGAGCAACTTAAAAAAATCAAGTTGCCTTATACACTCTTTAGTCTTATTCATATCTTTACTTTACCATTTAATATGTTAAATCTTCAGATGAAGTTTATCATAATAAAATAAGAAATGGTATGAGTCATGCTTAATTAAATTAAGAATCACAGTAGGGAGAGATATGCAATTTATAGAAGCACTTAAATTAAGAAGTAAACTATTTTTTCTTTTTGTACTTATTACTGTTGGACTCATTACTATTGGAATCATGGGTACTTTACATATAAGTTCAATGAAAAAAAATATTGATTCTCTTTATTTTGGTTCTTTAGTTCCAGTTACAGAGTTAAATGATATTATTCAAACATATCATGTTGGTTTAGCTACAACTGTGCACAAAGTAACAAGAGATGAAATCAGTTCCTCTCACGCTGCATCTTCAATCGATAATTCATTACTTAAAATTGAAAGAATCTGGAAAGATTATGAGTCACATTACAAAAGAGATGATGAACTTCAGTATCTTGAATATGCATCATTAGAGATAAAGTCTGTGAACAGTTATTTTATACGTATTTTAAAAGCAACTATTGATGAGATGGACTTAAGTAGATTATCACTAACTGTTTTAGAGAAAAAAATATCCCATATAAACATGGTCATACAAAAACTAATTAATTATGAAGTAAATATTGCCAACTATGAGAGAAAGAAATTTTTGCAAAGTTATAACAACACTATTATGCAATTGGGAGTAGTATTAACGTTAATAATTATAGCAATTTTAGGTATATCTCAGTATGTATTTAGCAGTATTCAAAAAGATCATACAAAGTTAGAAGAAGCAACAAAGAAACTACGTCGAGCAAATAAAAAGCTTGAGAATGTTTCATATACAGATTCACTAACTGGATTGCATAATAGAAGATATTTTAATATGATTTATGAAAGAGAGTTAAAGAGGGCTAAACGTAACAATAGTTATATAACTTTTATGATGTTAGATATTGATTTTTTTAAGCAATATAATGATACTTACGGACACATAGAAGGTGACTTTGCTCTAAAGTCTGTTGCCAAAGTTTTAAAAGATACTCTTAGGAGACCGGCTGATTTTGTATTTAGACTTGGTGGTGAAGAGTTTGGAGTTCTTTTAATTCAGACTGATGAGTCAAACAGTGCTAAACTCGCTCGTGAGGTTTGTGATGCTGTGAGAGGTAGAGAGATAAAACATGAGAGTTCAAAAGTGAATCAATATCTCACTATGTCAATAGGTGTAGTATGTTGTATAGCAGATGATGCACTCAATGAAGATATATTAATATCACGTGCTGATGAGATGCTGTATGAAGCAAAAGAGACAGGAAGAGATAGATATATTATTACCTCAAATGTTAGTGCAGCTACAACAGAGTCTAACTCTTTTGATAAAGAGAGTGCATAGGAAAAATAATGTTAGAAAAATTCGAATATCCGGAATCATTGAATGGTTCAAAGTCTCTATTAGCAAAGTATTTAACGCAAGAGGTTTTTGCAGAGTTAAAAGATAAAAAAACAGTTAATGGTTTTACATTCAAACAAGCAATAAATTCAGGTGTGGAAAATCCTGATAGCGGTATAGGTGCCTATGTTGGAGATGAAGAGTCTTATGAAGTTTTTGCATCACTGTTTGACCCGATTATAGAGGAATATCATGGTTTTAAAAAAGATGATAAACATAAAAGTAATTTAAATCCAGATGATTTAAATGCTCCAAATCCAGATCCAACAGGAGAGTATATCCTCTCTACAAGAATCAGAGTTGGAAGAAATGTTAAAAATATTCCTCTTGGGCCTGCAATTACTAAAGAACAAAGAGATGCTATTGAAAAAGATGTGTCTGGAGTTTTAAGTGGTTTTAGTGGAAGTCTAGCTGGTAAGTATTATCCACTAAACAATCTAAGTGAAGAAGATAGTGCATCGTTGATTGCGGATCACTTTTTATTTAAAGCAGGAGATAGGTTTCTTGAAGCTGCTGGACTAAATAGAGATTGGCCAAGTGGTAGAGGTATTTTTCATAATGATGAGAAAACTTTTTTAGTTTGGATTAATGAAGAAGATGAGCTTAGAATTATCTCTATGCAACAAGGCGGAGATATTAAAGAGGTATTTACAAGACTTACAACTGCAATCTCTGAGATTCAAAAGAAAGTTGATTTCGCTTATAACGACCATTTAGGATATATCACATCATGCCCAACAAATCTTGGTACAGCGATGAGAGCATCAGTTCATATCAAACTACCTAATCTTGGTGCTAAAATGAATGAATTTCAAGCTATAGCTGATAGATATAATGTTCAAATTCGTGGTATTCATGGTGAGCATTCTGAGAGTGAAGGTGGTGTTTATGATATCTCTAACAAGAGAAGATTAGGTGTAACAGAAGTGGAGTGTGTGCAAGATATGCATGATGGTGTAGTAGCACTTATAAAAAGAGAAAAAGAACTCTCTTAATTTCATTAGGCCTGCAAACTTTATGCTCTGTGGTGAAGTTTACGGGCCTGCCTAGTGACCGTGTTTAAATCTAAAGTTCTCTTTGATTAGAAGTTCACGCAGTTTATCTTTGAGTTCACCCTGAAACTCCATCCAATTATCTTTATAACTTCCACCACAACCAAGCTTTTTCTTTAGTTTTTTTAGTGTTGCATTTGCATCCTCACGTGAGAGTTGAAACTCACCGACTAAGGTAACAGTTTTACCCCTGCGTTTCTCTTTTGCAAAGACTAAAAAATGTTTTGAAGGCTCTATTATCTCATTTGAGATAGTTGTTTTTCTAGATGATTCTACTTGTGCCCAGCTATCATCGATATCGGCACCGATAAAAATATCTAATTTTTTACCTCTACTCATCAACTTCTCCTATATACTTGAAACGTGGAGTCTCTTTAGAGTTAATGATAACAGTCTCTATAAACATACTGTAGGGTCTAACCCAAAGACCTTCATCGCCATATAGAGCACGATAAAGAACCATTAGTTCTTCTGTTTCACTATGTCTCACAGTATCTATGACTTCGTAACGATTACCTTTATAATGTTCATAAATACCTGTTTTCAAATTAGATTACTTTTTGTGCTAAAACACTCATGTTCTCACTGTCGTATTTAGAGATTTTTACAGACTCTAATACTTCAGCAGAGTTAACTTTAGTATGATTATAAACTATAACTATACTCTCATCGCCTGCTTGTAAAAATGTTTTTTCTCCAAATTCTGTATAGCGCGTTGCACCGATACTTATAATAGCTTCTGCTGGATTGTCACAGGCATGGATATACTCATTTAAAGGTTCAAGTGGACCGAAATTTTCTTGGACATTAATCTGATTTAACATCCAATCAACTAGCTTTTCATGAAAGTAACTGTAGCCAGTCAGTTCAACATCTTCACCATAAGCGTGAACTTCACTATCACGTCTTAAAAAGCTACAAATTGAGTAGTTATCGATGTTTCCACCTTCACTAAAGTTATCTATTTCGATGATATTGTTTGAGAAACCTTTTGTCTCATGACCCCAGTTTTTCTTATCACTGATTTTCTCAGCGCCCTTAACACGGATAGAATAATCATTGTATGCACCAAAATATCTTGGAGTGATTTTAGAGAGCTTATCGGCTGTGTATTCTAAATTACAGATAAGTCCAACTTCCGGTTCAGCTTGAACATTTACATCCTCACGTGGAAGTTTTACATTATCAGCACCAAGAGGATAAGTTGTTAGTATTTCTTTAGCATGAAGTTCAGCTTGGTTGACTGGGTTTTGTTGTCTTGGAAGGAAAAAGGGAAACATTCCTTTAGGAGCTGCTTCATCAGCTGTTACAACATCTTTAAAGTCTTCATCTTCTCCAGCTTGAGTAAGATGAAGTGCAAAGTTACCTGCGATTCCAAGTCCTAAAAACTTTTTGTATTTTGCCATTAGAGTCTCCTTATTTATGCCTGCAGAAAAGAAAATTTATTCCTTTTCTTATGTTGATATGTTACTCAGCTACAAGAGCTTTTCTATATCTCCCCTTTCTCTTTAGCTTCTGCAAACTCTTCATAAGAGCCTTTGAAGTCTGTATATGTTCCATCTGCGTGAAGTTCGATGATTCTAGAAGCAAATGCATCAAGTAACTCACGGTCATGAGATACACAGATAACATTTCCTTTGAACTCTAAAAGACCTTCACCAAGTGCAACAATTGCTTCAAGGTCAAGGTGATTTGAAGGCTCATCAAGAACTAAAAAGTTTCCATTCTCAAGCATCATCTTAGAAAGCATCATTCTATGTTTTTCACCACCAGAGATACTTACTACACCTTTTTCTTGCTGCTCACCATTAAATAGCATACGACCAAGACAGTTACGAATCTCAGCGATATCACGTTTAGGGTCAAACGCACGTAACCAGTCATAAAGAGTACCGTCACCCTCAATAACATCTGCTGTGTCTTGTGGGAAGTAAGAGTTCTCAATCGTAGCACCCCATACAACTTCACCAGATGTTGGTTTCATCTCTTCCATTATAATTTTAAGAAGAGTAGTCTTACCAACACCATTCCCACCGATAAGTGCAACCTTCTCGCCCGGCTCAAATTTTAAGTTGATATTCTTTAGAACTTCATTGTCTCCATAAGAGTGACAAACATCGTTTATATCTAAAGCTTCATCACCCATTTGACGTTTAGCTTTAAAAACAATACTTGGGTCACGACGTGAAGATGGTTTGATATCTTCAAGTTCCATTTTATCAAGTTTTCTTTGACGTGAGGTTGCTTGTTTTGCTTTAGATGCATTTGCAGAGAAACGTCTTACGAAAGCTTCTAGCTCATCTTTCTCTTTTAACTTTTTAGCGTTGTCTAGTTCAAGCTGTTTAGCAAGAACATTTGCAGCAATATACCAGTCATCATAAGTACCAGTAAACTCACGAATTTTTTGGTAATCAACATCAAGAATATTTGTAACAACTGCATTTAGGAAGTGTCTATCGTGTGAAATTACAACAAGAGTACCTTCATGACGTTGAAGTTCATTCTCTAACCAGCTAATAGTCTCGATATCCTGGTTATTCGTAGGTTCATCAAGAAACAGAACATCAGGTTTTGGGTAAAGAACTTGTGCAAGTAAAACTTTGAACTTGTCAGCAGAGTCAAGTGTGCTCATCAAGTCATTATGGTTTTCAACTGGAATTCCAACGTTTGCAAGAATCTTACCGATGTTTACATCATACTCGTAAGTCGGGTCCTCTTCAACACAGATAACTTCTAAGTCAGCTAAACGGTTATTTGTAGCGTCATCTTCAAAATCACCAGTCACATAAAGATCTTCTTTCTCTTTGATTGCATCGAAAAGTCTTTTGTTACCGTAGAGAACAGCATCTGCAATTGTAAAATCTTCAAATGCAAATTGATTTTGTCCTAAAACACCGACTTTAAGACCATTTTCAATATTGATATCACCCTCATACTCATCTATCTGGCCAGAAAGGATTTTTAAAAAAGTAGTTTTACCGGCACCATTTGCACCGATAAGTCCGTAACGCTTGTGACGGTCTAGTTTTAAGTTGATATCTTGAAATAGAACTCTACTTCCAAAACGCATAATTAGATTGTTAACATTTACCATTGATTGCTTCTCTCGCTTAGGTACATCTAAGTGCACCTATTAATTTTCGCGATTATATCCAAAGCATGTTTAAAAGAGGTTTATTTACCGAGATATAGTTGTCTAGGTCTTGCTATTTTCATAGTTTTGTCCTTTTTAAACTCAATCCATTGCGTAATCCACCCAACGGTTCTTCCAATTACAAAGATTGGAGTGAACATTGAGGTTGGAATTTGAAGTGCCGTGAGTATTACACCAGAGTAAAAGTCAATGTTTGGATAGAGTTTCCGGTTAATAAAATACTCATCATTCAAGGCTATCTCTTCAATTTTTTGAGCTATCTCCATAAGGTGAGAATCTAGATTGAGTTCATTTTTGAGTTGGTCTTGGAGACCTTTGAGTGCTTTAGCTCTAGGGTCAAAGTTTTTGTAAACGCGATGACCAAATCCCATGAGTCTGAATTCATCATCAGGGTCCTTGGCACGGGCTATAAACTCATCAACTCTATCAACGCTTCCTATCATTTCAAGTTGTTTGATTACAGACTCATTTGCCCCACCGTGAGCTCTTCCCCAAAGGGCAGATATACCGGAGCTAATTGCTACATATGGGTGAGCACCGGTTGAGGCGACTCCTCTTACTGTAGTTGTTGATGCGTTTTGTTCATGATCTGCATGGAGTGTAAAAATTGTATCAAGTGCTTTTATCTCAATATCTTTTATGACATGTTCTCCATCTATTCCCCTATGCATTTTTCCACCAGGGTATGCACGAATCATATATAAAAAATTCTCTGTATAACTACGGTCAATATCAGGATGAATAAATGGTGCACCGATAGAGTGTCTAAACGCGAATGCAGCCAGTGTAGGAATTTTTGCGATGATTCTTCTTGCCATCTCTTGGTAACCATCTTCATCTGATATCTCGATATGGTCATAATAAAATGTAGAGAGTGCTGCTGTAGCGGCTGAAAGCGTAGCCATAGGATGAGCACCTGCTGGAAACGCAGCAAAAAGATGTCGCAGGTTCTCATGTAACAGTGAGCGATGACGAAGCTCTAAATCAAATTCTATTAACTCTTGCTCATTTGGAAGTTTTGAGTTTAAAAGTAGATAGCAGGTTTCAAGATAGCTATGCTGGTTTGCAAGTTTTTCTATCTCTATACCACGATATCGAAGCTCACCCTTTACTCCATCTATAAAAGTTATCTCTGATTTACAGCTCGCTGTGGATGTAAAGCCGTTATCATATGTAAACATACCTGTTTTAGCATAAAAAGTTGAAATATCAACAACATCAGGACCGCGAGATGCGGGTAAAATATCAAAGTCATAAGTAGTATTTGTACGGTTGTCAGTCATAGTAATTGAGTTTTTCATAGTAAACTCCTTTAAGGATTTCTATATGAAATAATTCTATGACTTTATTACTTATCCCTATGTTAACTTTTTATAGCAAAAATTATTTAAAGAAAAATTTACTTTTAATATGGAACCGGAGTTACCAGCTCTCTATCAAATTTTTTCGCTTTAAATTTGTTACCCAAAAATTTACAAATCAGGATTGCGTCTTCTTGTGCATTACCTAAACAGCTTGTTGCCCCTGGTGATGGTGTCATGTTAAATACAATTCCATCACCAGTTGTGATTTTTGCTTCCCCAAGGAAAAGTTTTTTAGTTTTTTTGTCTATTACTTGTGGGCGTAATCCGCCAACACCGTCTGCAAACTCTATATCATCTTGAGTCATTGATGGAACTATCTTTCTCACCTCTTTTGCAAAAAGTTTACGTCTCACACCTGGAACTTCATATAAAAAGTTCTTTATTGCATACTCACGTATATCACTATCATGCATCAGATCATAAAATACTTCAATAACTTCTGGAGATGGAGCAAGAGTTTCTATAAAATCTAAAAAGTGGGCATGATGATAACGCTCTAACTTTGGTAAAACAATAGCAGTTGGACCAAAACGCACCATATTGTCATGAATGATATCAGGGTCACCATGAATTGCGGCAAATGGTAGTTTAGGGTTTTGAATAGTATAGACTTTCGATTTTAATGAATCAACTTTAGAGTAGTAAAAACTCCCACCAACAGGAAGACAAGAGTAGTCTTTTCCATGCCCCATTTTATGAGCTAGAAGAAGTGAATGAGCTCCTGCATCTACTACTACATAGTCTGAATAGTAAGCTTTTCCCTCTACAATAACTTTAAACTTATCACCTTTTTTCTCTATGTGGTCAACTTCTTTACTTAGGTGCACGTCTATATTTTTATTCTCTTTTTTGGCATTTCTTACAAAACTTTTAGAAATCTTTCCAAAATCAACTGCACTCCATCTTTTAGTAGTTCCCATAGCTGTAATATCTTCAGATTTTTTACGACCTTTTAGGAGAGCAGGTTCAATTTTAGAAAGTTTCTTTTTATCCCAAAGTTCCATATATGGGAACTCTGTTTTAAACTCTTTGTATCTCTCTTTAATAAACTTGACCTCTTTGTCTCCAACGCCAAGAGCCATTTTTGGGATTTGAAACATATACTTGTTCTCATAACCGTATAGTTTTCCGTAGTTCTCAACCATAGTTGCAGTTCTATTTGTTATTTTTGCTTTTTCTAAAGTGTAGTTTGTCTCAATGTCCCCACAGTGAAGAGTTTGAGAGTTTCCTTTTGCAGATGAATTCAGAGTTGCTACGTCATCATACTTCTCAAAAAGAGCGATATCTTTAACATCTGTATATTTTGCAAGTGTATATAAAAGAGCAGTACCAGAGATACCACCTCCAACGATTATTACATTATAGTAGTTCTTCTTTGCCATTTGATACCCTTATATGTATTATTATTCACTATTGTAACGAATTTATTATAAAATATGATTACAAATTAGAGGGTATTTATGCAAATAAGAGAATTAGATTTAAAAGAACTTCAGACTGTCTATGATGTCCTCTCTCAACTTCGTGTTAATCTGTCTTATAAAGAGTTTGAAGACTTAATATATGATATGAGGCATATGGAGTATAAGATGGTTGGAGTTATGGATGGTGAAGAGCTCATTACTTATGCCGGTGTTGCAATCCAAACAAACCTGTACCACAAACGTCATCTTTATGTTTTTGATTTAGTTACTGATGAGAAACTCCAAGGCAAAGGTTATGGAGAGATGATGCTTGAGTATTTGGTGGATTATGCAAAGATGGGAATGTGCGAAAATATTGTGCTCTCTTCAGGGTTTACTAGAGAAGATGCACATAAGTTTTATGAAAAGAATGGATTTGATAAAAAGAGTTTTGTTTTTCTCAAGGCTATTTGAAACATTTTGATTGTGATATACTAGTATATACTAAAAAAGTGGGAAAGTATGAAAATTAAATCACTCTTTATATCTGCACGAGAGATAAATGCAGGGACGCTTTTTGTCTCTATTGGTATGATGGAAATGTTAAAACGTAATCTGCATAATGTTGCCTTTTTTCGTCCGATTATCTATAAAAAAGATGTCATCGATGGAGATATTGATGTTGTTTTAAATAGATACGATTTAGATATGGAGTATGAAGAGGCATATGGCTTTGATGTTGAATACGTCGAAAACATGATAGCTTCACATCAAACAAATACTCTTATAAATCAACTTATAACAAAGTTTAAAAAGTTAGAAGATAAATATGACTTTGTACTATGTGAAGGTATTAGGAGTTCATTTTTAAGTACAAATATTAATTATGATTTAAATATGAAAATAGCCCAAAATTTTGGTTCAGCATATGTGAATATAATAAATGCAAAAAATGATAATGTTAAAGAAGTTTATGAAAGTATGCAGATTGAGTATGAAAATATCACTTCTCAAGGCTGTACTCACTTTGCTACATTTGTAAATAGACTTGATGAAAAAAAATATGACTCATTAGAGAAAAAATTAAAAAATATCGACTTTACAACTTATCTTCTTCCTGAACTTGAAGAGCTTAATCTTTTAAGTGTTCGGGATGTTGTTGAGTCACTGCATGTAAAAGAAGTACTTGTATCAGAAGATGATTATGCACGGAGTATTAGAGCTGTAAAGGTTGCCGCACTTACCTTAGATAACTTTTTAGAGCGTATAGAAGAGGATGATTTAGTTATAGTTCCTGCTGATAGGTCTGATATTATACTCGGGATATTGGGTGCACTTTACTCAACTGCATATCCGAATGTGTCCGCAATTATATTCCCATTTAGTATGAAGGCTCATCCAAATATAAAAAAATTAATTTTAGGTCTGGAAAAGTTTAGTATTCCTCTTTTTAGTGTTTCTACTGACACATACCAAACGGCTAAAAACTTATCTAAAGTTCGCTCACGTATTCGAGTAAATAGTGATAGAAAGATTGCACTTTCATTAGGACTCTTTAACTCTAATGTTGACATGGAGTATATTGAAAACAAGATAGCAACTTCACAAAACAACCTGATGACACCAATGATGTTTGAGTATAAACTCTTTGAAAGAGCACGCTCAAATAAAAAGAGAATAGTTCTTCCTGAGAGTTCAGATGAGAGAATTTTAAGAGCGGTTGAGATTATTTTACTTCGAGATGTTGCAGATATTATTCTTTTAGGTAAGGAAGATGAGATTAAAGAGAATTGCCTTAGACTAGGATTGGACTTAAGTAAAGTAACTATAGTTGACTCTTCGAATTCAGCATTGATACAAGAGTACGCATATCATTTTTATGAGATGAGAAAAGAGAAGGGTTTAACATATCAAGCAGCTGAAGATGCTATGACTCATGGGAATTATCTTGCAACTATGATGGTTCATCTAGGTCATGCTGATGGAATGGTGAGTGGTGCTATAGGCTCTACAGGTGAGACTATACGTCCAGCTTTACAGATTATAAAAACAAAACCAGATATCTCTATAGTTTCTAGTGTGTTTTTTATGTGTTTAAAAACAAAAGTATTAGTTTATGGAGATTGTGCAGTAAATCAAGACCCTAGCTCTGATGAATTAGCACAAATTGCACTCTCTTCAGCTACTACGGCTGACTCTTTTGGAATTGAGCCTAAGGTAGCGATGCTTTCATACTCAACTGGAGAGAGTGGTACTGGAGCTGATGTAGATAAAGTTAGAGAGGCTACAAAAATATTTAAAGAGAGAAATCCTAAACTTCTTGTTGAGGGACCTATTCAGTATGATGCGGCGGTAAACAAAAAAGTAGCATCAAAAAAACTTCCAAATTCTAAAGTAGCAGGAAAGGCAAGTGTATTTATCTTTCCAGATTTAAATACAGGGAACAATACTTACAAAGCAGTTCAACGTTCAAGTGATGCAGTGGCAATTGGTCCAATTCTTCAAGGACTGAATAAACCAGTTAATGATTTAAGTCGAGGTTGTTTAGTGGCAGATATTGTAAATACTATTGCCATTACTGCTATTCAAGCAGGACAAGACTCATGAAAATAGCTGTCATAAACGCAGGAAGTTCCTCTTTAAAGTTTAAACTCTTTGATATGAAAACGCAAGAGATATTAAAATCTGTAAATATTGAACATATTGGGGAAGAAGGCGCTGTGTTTAATAATCATCATGAAGCCTTAGAAAATATAGATATTGATTTCTCATCACTGGATGCGATAGGGCATAGAGTTGTTCATGGTGGAGAGGAGTTTAGCGAGTCGGTGTTGATAGATGGTGAAGTTCTAGATATCATCGATAAACTGTCCACTTTAGCACCACTTCATAATCCAGCCAATCTAGAGGGTATTAAAGTAGCACAGAAAAAAGTTCCCAATACTCCTCAT
>Ga0209345_10000384_pt1 | contig 57357 bp, 47 predicted proteins | sample Cruoilmetagenom7_FD_187294 | JGI IMG/M metagenome (GOLD analysis project Ga0209345, IMG submission 187294) | Oil polluted marine microbial communities from Coal Oil Point, Santa Barbara, California, USA - Sample 7 (SPAdes) (version 2) | ecosystem: Environmental > Aquatic > Marine > Oil seeps ... | reverse complement strand
CCGACAACAGGTATTGGGCCGGGCTTTTCAAAACTGTGCGGAGCCATGGATGGCGGAGCCAAGCGTACAGGGAAGTATTCACAGCGTGTTTTGAAAAGCCCGGCCCAATACCTGCCCCTTCAAAGCTAAAAGCCAGAAAACAAAAAACCCGCCAATCCAGAGGAAAGGCGGGTTTTTTGTAGCTGCTAGCTATCAGTCAGAAAAGTCAGTCGGCTGCTCGCCTTCTTTGACTTCCTTCATGGACAGCTTCACACGGCCACGGTTGTCCACATCCAGAACCTTGACCAGAACTTCCTGACCTTCACTCAGCTCGTCAGTCACGTTCTCGATCCGGCGATCAGAGATCTGGGAAATATGCACCAGACCATCCTTGCCAGGCAGGATGTTAACAAAAGCACCAAAGTCCACAATGCGCTCAACGCGACCTTTGTAGATAGCACCCACTTCGATTTCTGCAGTGATTTCCTTAACCCGGTTAACCGCCGCCTGGGCTGCTTCCTGGTTATCTGCATAAATCTTCACGTTACCGTCGTCATCAAGATCAATAGAAGCGCCGGTCTCGTCGCAGATAGAACGGATCATGGAACCGCCCTTACCGATAACGTCACGGATCTTTTCAGGGTTGATCTTGATAGCGGTGATGCTCGGAGCGCGCGGAGAAAGTTCAGTACGCGATACAGAGATAACCTTGTTCATCTCACCCAGAATATGCTGACGCGCTGCGTAAGCCTGTTCCAGAGCAAGTTCCATGATCTCGTCGGTAATACCCTGGATCTTGATATCCATTTGCAGTGCAGTCACACCGTCTTTGGTGCCGGCAACCTTGAAATCCATGTCACCCAGATGATCTTCATCACCAAGAATGTCAGTCAGGATCGCAAATTTGTCGCCTTCCTTCACCAGACCCATAGCGATACCGGCTACCGGGGCCTTCAAAGGAACACCGGCATCCATCAGCGCCAGACTTGAACCACAGACAGACGCCATGGAGCTGGAGCCATTGGATTCAGTAATCTCGGAGACCGCACGAATAGCATACGGGAACTCTTCCATGGTCGGCATAACCGCCATCACACCGCGCTTCGCCAGACGACCGTGACCTACCTCACGACGACCAGGAGTACCGACACGACCAGCTTCACCTACGGAGTACGGAGGGAAGTTGTAATGGAACAGGAACGGATCCTTGCGCTCGCCTTCCAGAGCGTCAATTGTCTGCACGTCACGGGAAGTACCCAGAGTCGTGGTAACAATCGCCTGGGTTTCGCCACGGGTAAACAGCGCAGAACCGTGAACACTCGGCAGAATACCAACTTCAATTTCGATCGGACGAACTGTTTTGTTGTCACGACCATCGATACGCGGCTTACCATCGATAACCTGCTGGCGAACAACCGACTTTTCGATTTTTGCAAAGTTCTTTTTAACATCATCAGCGGAAGGCTGGCCTTCCTCTTCGCCTGCCAGTTTCTCAACAGCAGCCGTTTTGATTTCGCCAAGACGGGCATAGCGGGCCATCTTGTCGTGAATTCCGTAAGCTTCTTCGATAGCCCCGGCAAACTCAGACTTGATCGCGCTCAGCAATTCAGTGTTTTCAGCAGGTGGCTGCCAGTCCCAACGGGGCTTGCCATTTTCAGCAGCAAATTCCTTGATCGCTGTAACGGCAGTCTGCATTTCCTGGTGCGCAAACAGAACGCCACCCAGCATCTGGTCTTCAGTCAGGCCTTTGGCTTCGGATTCAACCATCAGAACCGCTTCATCAGTTCCGGCAACGACCATATCCAGCAGAGACGTTTTCAGCTCTTCAAAACTCGGGTTTACGAAGTAACCCTTCTCGTTGGTGTAACCAACACGACAGGCACCGATAGGACCGTCAAAAGGAATACCGGAAATTGCCAGAGCAGCAGAAGCAGCCAGCATGGCAGCGATATCCGGGTCCTGTTGCTTACTGGACGACATAACCGTACAGATAACCTGAGTCTCGTTCATGTAGCCATTCGGGAACAGCGGACGAATCGGACGGTCGATCAGGCGGGATGTAAGCGTTTCTTTCTCGGAGGGGCGGCCTTCACGCTTGAAGAAACCACCGGGGATTTTACCAACGGCATAGGTTTTTTCGAAGTAGTTAACAGTCAGCGGGAAAAACGGCTGACCCGGCTTGGCTTCCTTGGCACCAACCACAGTACCCAGAACCGAAATATCACCAATGGTGACCAGAACGGAACCCGTAGCCTGGCGAGCAATACGACCCGTTTCCAGAGTGACGGTTTCGCCACCCAGTTCAAATGATTTTTTACGCGGTTGCAGATCCACAACGAACTCCTGCGTTATCTATTCAGAATGATTGAAGTGTGACTCTGAAAGTGCCCTGCCTGAAAGCTAACAGGCTGTTGTAAAACCCCGGCCAGGCAACTGGTACGCTGCAATTGCGTACCGCCCGGGCTTTCAACAACCTGCTATCAATTTCAGCTTTCCAATCCAACAGGAAATCCCAGATTCACTGAATAATCAATGCGGTGATAAAAAACACAACCGGCAGGCCCCTTAAGGAACCCGCCGGCTGGTGGCTGCCACCGGTGCAATACCAGAACAGCCTTCAGGTCGTAAGACCGGATTTAACGACGCAGACCCAGGCGCTTGATCAGCTCCAGGTAACGATCGCCATCTTTCCGACGGAGGTAGTCCAGCAGTTTACGACGCTGGTTTACCATCCGGATCAGGCCACGGCGGGAATGATGATCCTGCTTGTTAACCTTGAAATGATCCTGCAGCTTGTTGATGTTGGCGCTCAGCAGTGCAACCTGCACTTCCGGGGAACCAGTATCTCCATCAGCTTGCTGATAGTCTTGAACGATTTGTGCTTTTTCATTGGCAGAAAGTGCCATAACTCACCTCATGTTTGCGATGCTGTCAAATCCGGCCGAACCGCGCATCTCTACAGCCCGGCTATACAGTAGCTTACCTAACGTTTACCACTGTCACTTACCAGCCGACGAGGCACCAATCTGGTTTCCTCGCCTTCCGGCATTGCTTCTGCGAGTCCTACAAAACCTTCGTTGCCATAAATACGCACGAAACCTTCATAAGCCAAGCCTGGTATTCTAACCGGTTGTCCGTTCAATATCGACACCAAAGGCTGGCCCGACAGGCGGTGCTCCGGGAACATCGAGAGAGCAGCATCAGGCGCAACCAATAGGCCGTCCAGACTTTCTCCACGATCACGTATTGCTTCAAGATCAGGCACTGCATGGGCATCAGCGAGAGTAAACCCTGCCGCCAATGTGCGCCTCAGCGCGATAACATGAGCTCCGCACCCCAGCGCCTCGCCAATATCTTCGACGAGTGAGCGAATGTACGTACCTTTGGTGCACTTCACTGCGATATCCATTTCGTTCTCCCGCACATCGAGGAGCTGGAGTTCGTAAATGGTTACCGGACGCGCCGGCCGCTCTATCTCAATGCCTTCCCGGGCATATTCGTATAGCGGACGACCATTGTGTTTAAGCGCGGAATACATGGAGGGAACTTGCTGAATATCACCGCGGAATTTCTCGAGTATCGGTTCGAGCACTTCTGGTACAAGACCTTCCGGGACCGGCTTTGTGGCAACAACAGAGCCTTCGCTGTCGCCGGTTTCAGTGCGCTCACCGAGCCGGGCTGTAGCAACATAGGCCTTGTCGCTGTCCAGCATCATCTGCGAGAACTTTGTCGCCTCACCAAAGCAAAGGGGCAACACTCCCGTTGCCAGAGGATCGAGGGCGCCCGTATGGCCAGCCTTGGCGGCACCATACAGACGTTTGACCTCTTGCAGAATACCGTTGGACGTAATACCCATCGGCTTGTCGATGACCAGAATGCCATTGACTTCACGACCCTTACGTCTGCGACTCAAGCGTTCGACTCCGGATCACTCTGGTTATCATCTTCCGTTTTAACAGCCGGCTTATCGCCCACTGCTTCACGGATCAGACTATCCATTCTGCGACTGTAACCCTGAAGGGCATCAAAGTGGAACCGCAACTGGGGTATAACCCGCAGTTTCATGGCTCGGCCAACCTGACCACGAAGGAACCCTGCAGCCTTGTTCAGCACCGAAATCGAATCTTTCACCTCCGGGGACTCAGCAGTGAGCTCCTCAGTGGTCAGCAAAGAGACATAAATGTCGGCGTAGCCAAGGTCACGACTGACCTTGACTGCATTGACCGTTACCATCCCCAGCCGTGGATCCTTGACCTCACGCTGAATCAGCTGAGCAAGCTCACGCTGCATCTGATCGCCGATGCGATCAATACGACTGAACTCTCTAGGCATCAGGCCCCCGTAGATTCGAGTTTACGCTCGACTCTGACACGATCGAAGACTTCGATCTGGTCGCCAACCTTCACGTCATAGCCTTTAACACCGATACCACATTCCATGCCATTACGGACTTCAGGAACGTCGTCTTTGAAGCGGCGCAGGGATTCGAGCTCGCCCTCGAAGATAACCACGTTGTCGCGCAGTACCCGAATCGGCTTGTTCCGGTATACGTTGCCCTCGATCACCATACAGCCTGCAACCTGGCCAAACTTCGGTGAACGGAAGACATCACGAACGTCGGCAATACCAATGATGTCTTCGCGGAACTCAGGTGCCAGCATGCCCGTCAACGCTGCTTTCACATCGTCCAGCAGGTTGTAGATGATGCTGTAGTAACGAAGATCCAGGCCTTCCTGCTCCACAAGACGCTTGGAGGCAGTATCGGCGCGCACATTGAAACCAAAAATAACAGCGCCTGTCGCCATAGCCAGACTTACGTCCGTCTCGGCAATACCACCAACACCGGAGGACACAATCTTGACCTGAACTTCATCGTTACCCAGATCCATCAGCGACTTGGTAATAGCTTCCAGAGAGCCGCGAACGTCTGTTTTAAGAACAACGTTGAGGGTTTTCACCTCGTCCTTACCCATGTTCTCGAACAGGTTCTCCAGTTTGGCTGCCTGCTGGCGCTGCAAGCGCTGCTCACGCTCACGAATATGGCGGAATTCAGCCAGTTCTTTTGCCTTGCGCTCGTCGGCTACAGCAAAGAACTCATCGCCCGCATTTGGCGTACCATTCAGACCAAGAACCTCGACCGGAATAGACGGCCCGGCTTCTTTAACCTGCTTGCCTGCCTCATCGGTCATTGCGCGGACTTTACCAAAGTATGAGCCTGCAACAACCATATCGCCCTGGCGCAAAGTACCATTCTGAACAAGCACAGTGGCTACAGAACCACGGCCGCGCTCAAGACTGGACTCAACCACAACACCTTGTGCCGGGGCATCAGGCGAAGCCTGCAACTCAAGAATCTCTGCCTGCAGCAATACCGCTTCCAGCAGATTATCTACGCCTTCACCTGTGTGAGCAGAGATAGGAACAAACTGAACGTCACCACCCCAGTCTTCAGGAATAACCTCAATCGCCGCCAACTCGTTCTTCACACGGTCGGGGTCAGCCTGTTCTTTGTCCATTTTGGTGATAGCGACAACGATGGGAACACCGGCAGAGCGGGCATGTTCAACCGCTTCTTTGGTTTGCGGCATAACGCCATCATCAGATGCTACAACCAGGATCACTATGTCGGTGCACTGGGCTCCACGAGCGCGCATCGCGGTAAAAGCCGCGTGACCAGGGGTGTCCAGGAACGAGATCATGCCGTGATCAGTTTCTACATGGTACGCACCGATATGCTGGGTAATACCACCGGATTCTCCCGAGGCAACCTTGGTGCGGCGAATATAGTCCAGCAGTGATGTCTTACCGTGGTCAACATGCCCCATTACACTCACAACCGGTGCACGCTTGGCCTTTACCTTACCCTCAACGTTGAACTCGCTGAGCACGCCTTCTTCAAAGGCATCATCACTGATGGGCTTGGCTTTGTGGCCCAGCTCTTCAACGACCAGAGTCGATGTCGCCTGGTCCAGCGCCTGGTTAATAGTTGCCATCACGCCCATGCCCATCAAAGTCTTGATGACATCGCCGGATTTGACGGCCATCCGCTGGGCAAGATCGCCAACGGTAATAATTTCTGGAACTTCTACTTCTCTGACCATTGGTTTGGTCGGCCTCTCGAAGCCATGACGCTTCTCTTTGGGTTTCTTTTTCGCACGCAGTGGCTTACGTAATGTGCTGTCATCATCTTCCGAGATAACCAGCGGCTCATCTGCAGAACGACCACGTGGACCACGGTGACCAGCCTGTTTTTTCTTGGGCTTGCCATCCTCAACTTCTTCGCCACGCTCACGAACTTTTTCTTTCTTCTTCTTCGGTTTACGGTCTTTAGCATCACTCTCTGGCGGCGGTATAGGCATATCTTCCGGAGCCGTAGCTGGCTCAGGTGCCTTTTTCGGCTCAGCCTTGTCTTCCGCTTCAATAACCGGCTCTTCCGCTTTTGGCGCTTCAGCTTCAGCAGTGACCTGAGGTGCTTCCGCAGTCTCCGTGCTCACGACTGGTTCTGCCTTGGGTTGTTCTGCTACCGGCACTTCCTGAAGCTCTTCCGGAGCTTCCACTTCCGCCTCAGGCGCTTGTTCCGCACGCTTTACATAAGTGCGCCGTTTGCGCACTTCCACATTAACGGTCTTGGCTTTGCCAGCCTTGAGCGTGGTTGTGGTTTTACGCTTCAAAGTAATCTTGTTCGGCTCAGCGCCTGCTTCACCGTGGGTCTTTCTCAGATAAGCCAGCAACTGCTGCTTCTCATCACTGGATACAGCGTCGCTTTCTGAGCGGGCTTTCAGGCCAGCTTCCACGATCTGTTTCAGCAAACGATCCACGGGAGCGCCTACATCTTCGGCCAGTTGTTTTACCGTTACTTCAGCCATACTGGTCTCCTCCCGAATTAAGCCTGGTCTTCAAACCAGGGGGCGCGTGCGGTCATAATCAACTGTCCTGCACGCTCTTCATCCATACCTTCGATATCAAGCAAGTCATCAACTGACTGCTCCGCCAGATCTTCCATGGTACGCACACCCATTCCTGCAAGTTTAAACGCCAGGGGGCGATCCATTCCGTCCATACCCAGAAGATCTTCCGCCGGCTCAGAGCCGTCCAGGGCTTCTTCACTGGCCAAGGCCTGATTCAACAGGACATCCTTGGCACGGCGGCGCAGCTCACCGACGGTTTCTTCATCAAAACCTTCAATCGCCAACATCTCTTCCATGGGTACGTAGGCGACTTCTTCAATAGAAGTAAAGCCTTCGTCAATCAGCACACCTGCGAACTCTTCATCAACATCGAGATGGGCAACAAAGTGTGCAACCAGAGTATTATACTCCTGCTCCTGGCGTTCGCCGGCCTCCTCTTCGGTCATGACATTCAGTGTCCAACCAGTGAGCTCGGTAGCCAGGCGTACATTCTGTCCGTTACGCCCGATAGCCTGCGCGAGATTGTCTTCTGCAACGGCTACTTCCATGGTATGACGATCTTCATCCATCACAATGGATGCAACTTCCGCCGGCGCCATGGCGTTGATAACCAGTTGAGCGGGATTATCATCCCACAACACGATATCCACTCGCTCGCCGCCCAGTTCGTTGGAAACAGCCTGCACGCGGGAACCGCGCATACCTACACAGGCACCAACCGGATCAATACGACGGTCGTTGGTCTTCACGGCAATTTTTGCCCGTGAGCCACAATCACGGGCCGCGCCCCGAATTTCAATCAACTCTTCTGCAATCTCGGGCACTTCAATGCGGAACAGCTCAACCAGCATCTGTGGATCGGAACGGCTAAGGATAAGCTGCGGACCACGGTGATCCGTGCGGATTTCGAGCAACAGCGAACGTACCCGGTCACCCATACGGAAGGTTTCACGCGGGATCAGGTTTTCTCTGGGCAGCAGCGCTTCAGCGTTCGCGCCAAGGTCGACTATGACGTTATCGCGGGTAACCTTCTTTACAGTACCCGAAACCAGTTCGCCTACACGGTCACGATAGCTATCGACGATCTTGCTGCGCTCAGCCTCACGAACCTTCTGGAAAATGATCTGCTTGGCTGCCTGAGCACCAATACGGCCGAAAGCGACAGACTCTGCTTTCTCTTCATAGGTGTCACCCGGCTTCAGCGCAGGGTCAATTTCCTCTGCCTCCTGAAGCGTCAACTCGGTACCCAGCGCAGGAACAGCATCGTTATCAACAACCAGCCAACGGCGGAAAGTTTCGTACTCACCGGTACGGCGGTCAATGGATACGCGCACATCCGACTCTTCATCTTCGTAACGCTTTTTGGCAGCGGTAGCGAGTGCCAACTCGATCGCCTCGAAAATCACTTCCTTCTCGACACCTTTCTCGTTCGAGACGGCTTCAACCACCAGCAAGATCTCTTTACTCATTGGATTGCCCTGCCCTGAAAATAAACTGTGCATCTACTGAGTTGTTCAAATGGCTCACTCGAATACCGGAACAATTTGGGCTTTTTCAATGCTGTCAAAAGGCAAAAGATACTCATGATCATCAACGACCACGACGACATCATCACCTTCCACACCCTTGATAAGCCCCTGAAACTTACGCCGGCCTTCAAACGCCATGCGCAAACGAATTTGTACTTGATACCCCACAAATGCCTGATAGTGCTCAAGCCGAAAAAGGGGGCGATCCATCCCCGGAGATGAAACTTCCAGTGTGTACTCGGTCTTGATGGGGTCTTCCACATCCATCACGCCACTGATCTGACGACTGACTTTCTCGCAGTCATCGATTCCAATGCCGTTTTCGGCATGATCTATAAACACCCGCAGCATGGACTGATAGCCCTTGGAGCGAAACTCAATGCCCCAGAACTCATAACCCAAACCTTCAACCACAGGCCGAAGAATGTCTTCCAATTGTTTAAGCTTGCCTGACAAGTTAGGCTGTCTCCGTTATGAAATTTACCGGCATCAAAAACAAAAAAAGGGCTGTCAATCAGCCCTTTTTACGCACCAGGGGCCGTTGCGCCAGGCCCCTTAATCAAAAACCCCCGATAACTGGGGCCTTTTGTTGCAAGAACTCACAGGAAGCAAACCGGTATACCGCCTCCTGCTGACAGACACCTGGCCTGCCAGGAACCCGAAAACATAAAAATTTCTGGCCCCAATAACCGCCGGAGTATAGAGACGCCGGACGGACTGGTCAAGGACTGAGCAAAAAAAACGGCCTGGAAAATCCAAGCCGCTTTTCTTCTTAATTGGTGCCCAAGGCCGGACTCGAACCGGCACGGCTTTCGCCACTACCCCCTCAAGATAGCGTGTCTACCAGTTCCACCACTTGGGCAACACTCTTACTCAAGCTCGGGGAGATCAGACTCCCCGCTCCCGGTTTCGCCGATGCCAGCTTCACCATCCGCAGCATTCTGAACCGGAGCCTGGCGAGATTCCTCAACAACCGGAATACCTGCCTCACCCGCTACTTCAGCCCGCTGCTTGGCAAATACTGCCAGCGAAAAACTTGTTACGAAAAACACGATCGCAAGCATGGTCGTCATACGGGTCAGAAAACTGCCGCTACCCTGACTACCAAATACAGTTTGGGAAGCACCACCACCGAAGGCCGCACCCGCATCCGCACCTTTGCCCTGCTGGATCAGCACCAGACCCACCAGCGCCACCGCGATCACGACGTGCACAACGACTACTAGTGTTTCCATCCAATCCATATTGACTCTCGCGAACCTTTAATTTTCGGCACCAGCCGGAAACGACCGGCAGATGCACATAAATTCTTTTGCGACCAATGATGCGCCGCCAATTAAACCGCCATCTATATCTGGTTCTGAAAAAAGCGCCGCAGCATTATCCGCTTTTACACTGCCGCCGTAAAGCAATGAAATACTTTCTGATGGAGCGCCCATATCTTTCAGCACTCTCCGTATCGCTGCGTGCATGGCCTGAGCATCGTCCGAGGTTGCCGTTTTACCGGTACCGATTGCCCAGACTGGCTCATAGGCTACCACGATATCATGCCAGTTTCCTGCCGGTACTGAAGCCAAACCTGCACGAACCTGAGCAGCAACTACTGCCTCAGCCTGCCCTGACTCCCGCTCCTCCAGAGTTTCCCCGACACATACAATGGCCGTCAAACCACTGGAAACTACAAGCGATACTTTTTCAGCAACCAACTCATCAGTTTCGCCAAAGATCTGGCGACGCTCAGAGTGACCAACGAGTACGTAACGACAACCCGCGTCTCTGGCCATACCAGCGGAAACTTCCCCGGTATAGGCGCCTGACTGCCACTGCCCAACGTTCTGAACACCAACTGACAGAGAGTCTTCCGCCTGCCCCAATACATCACCGATGTAAATTGCGGGAGGAATAATAACAATCTCCACACCGTTATCAAGAGTTCCGGCCTCAGACCGGATCGAGCCAACCAGTTTTTCCGAGAGGTCTTTCGACCCGTTCATCTTCCAGTTTCCGGCTACAATCTTGCGACGCATATCAGTTCCCGAACGTTAGGGAGGCCGCACTATACAGCACTCCCCTACAACAGACAACAGCCTGATTCCAACAAATCAGGGCGTTGAGTTTTCCACAACCTGTGCAAGCTCTTCAGCGACACGACGGATACCATCAGCGCTCTGGCCTTCGGCCATTACACGGATCAGGGATTCTGTCCCTGATGCCCGCAACAGGATCCTCCCGGAGTTGCCAAGCTCCAACTCAGCGCGCTTAACTGCCGCAACGATATCGTCGCGACTAAAGGGGTCAAAGCGCCTTGCAACCCGCACATTGATCATCGTCTGAGGCAATTTACTCATACCCCGGCGCAGCTCGGAGAGAGTTTTACCTGATTTTCCAATAGCTAACAACACCTGAAGCGCAGAGACAATACCATCGCCAGTACTGGTGCAATCGCGGATAACCATATGCCCGGACCCCTCGCCGCCGAGCACCCAATTGTTGGCCAGCAAGCGCTCGGTAACATAACGGTCACCAACATTGGCGCGCTCGAACATGATTCCCATCTCTTTTAGCGCGAGCTCAACACCCAGATTAGTCATCAGAGTACCGACCACCCCACCTCTGAGCCGGCCTTCGGCAAATCGCTGAGAGGCAATAACGTAGAGCAGCTCATCCCCGTCTACCTCGGAACCATCCCGATCCACCATCAACACCCGGTCGCCATCGCCATCAAAAGCTATACCCAGGTCAGCTCCCCTATCGATAACAGCCTTTTTCAGCCCATCAAGATGGGTAGAGCCCACATTCAGATTGATGTTAAGCCCGTCAGGCTCAGCACCTATAACCGACACCCTGGCACCTAGTTCGCGGAAGACCTTTGGAGCAACGTGGTAAGTCGCGCCGTGAGCACAATCCAGAACAATATTCATATTGTCCAGAGTGAACTGGTTTGGCACCGTGCTCTTGCAGAATTCTACGTAACGCCCCGGAGCGTCTTCTATCCGCGAGGCCTTACCCAGCTCGCCCGGACCACAGACTTCAATAGGCTTATCCAGCCAACTCTCGATTTCCGATTCCAGTGCATCATCGAGCTTGGTACCATCGGCGGAAAAGAATTTTATGCCGTTATCATGATGGGGATTGTGGGAAGCACTGATAACAATGCCTGCAGATGCCCGAAAGGTGCGGGTCAGATAGGCGATTGCCGGCGTTGGCATCGGCCCCAGCAACTTCACATCCACACCCGCAGCCGACAAACCGGCCTCCAGCGCAGACTCGAACATATAACCCGATAGCCGTGTATCCTTGCCAATCAACACGCTGTTCCGCTGTCCGCCTCTCTTGAAGGCCTGCCCTGCAGCCCACCCCAGGTGCAACATGAACTCCGGCGTTATCGGGTGCTCACCCACCCGGCCGCGTATTCCATCCGTTCCAAAATACTTTCTTCCGGCCATCAAACTGCCTCCATTACGGCCGTCGCGACTTTGACGGCATCCACGGTTTCCCTGACATCATGCACGCGAACAATGCTTGCACCCTTCATTGCAGATATTGTCGCGGCTGCAAGACTCGCCGACAACCTCTCGCCAACCTCCCGGCCCGTTATCTGGCCCAGCATGGATTTTCTCGACATGCCTACCAGCAGGGGATGACCAAGAACATGCAGCTGCTCCAGCGATGCCAATAACCGCAGATTGTGCTCAAGGTTTTTCCCAAACCCGAACCCCGGATCAAGGATTATGTTATGGGCGGAAACACCCGCCTTCACTGCGACACGAACCCGCAGGCTCAGAAACTCACCTACCTCACGCAGGACATTTTCGTACACCGGCCGGTCCTGCATGGTTTCAGGCTCCCCCTGTATATGCATCACACATACAGGGACGCCAGCTCTTGCCGCAGCCGATGCCGCACCCTCTCTCTGAAGCGCCCGCACATCGTTAATCAGCCCGGCACCAAGACTAACCGCCTGAGACATTACTTCCGGAGTGCTTGTATCCACTGAGACAACTACGTCCAGCTCCCGCGAAACTGCTTCCACCACCGGACAAACCCGGTCCAGCTCTTCCTGCACAGACACTATCGCCGCGCCGGGACGGGTGGACTCCCCACCCACATCAATAAACGCTGCGCCATCGCGTGCCATTTGCCGCGCTTTCAGCAGCGCCGCATCCAGGCGGTTGAACCGGCCACCATCAGAGAACGAATCCGGCGTCACATTGAGAACACCCATCACATGGCAGCGAGACATATTCAGCACTCGCCCGGCAAAGCTCATTTCCATAACAAAATTTTCCTGGACAGACACGCAAGAATCCGAGCATGGCAAAAACAAACGCCGCCCATAATCAGGGCGGCGCAAGTTAACTCAGATTACCTGAAACCGAAAATCCTAGTGCTCTCCGGCCGGACGACCTACATCGGACTGATGGTTATCATCCGAAGGCTTGGCTCCGGAAGTCTGCTCCGGGGCGTCCGTCTTGGTGCCTCCGGCAGAACCCCGATCATCCCAACCTTTCGGAGGACGCGGAACCCGACCTTCCATTATGTCATCAATCTGGTGACGGTCGATGGTCTCGTACTTCATCAGCGCCTGGGTCATGAGATCCAGCTTGTCGCGGTTTTCGACCAGTATCTGGGTAGCCTTCTCATAACAGGTATCGATGATGTTGCGGACCTCTTCATCAATACGCTGCGCCGTTTCGGGCGAGTAAACCGTCTGAGCCTGACCAGCGGAACGGCCAAGGAACGGCTCCTCACTATCTGTATCATACTGCAGCGGGCCAAGCTTCTCAGACAAGCCCCAGCGGGTGACCATATTGCGAGCCAGACTGGTAGCGCGCTCGATGTCATTCGAAGCGCCAGTAGTGACCCCATCAAAACCAAGGGTAAGCTCTTCAGCAATACGACCGCCGAACAGACTGCAGATAGAACTGATCAGGAAGCGCTTGCTGTGGCTGTACCTGTCTTCTTCCGGCAGGAACATTGTCACACCCAGGGCCCGGCCACGGGGAATAATGCTTACCTTATAGACTGGATCATGTTCTGGCATCAGCCGTCCGACGATTGCGTGGCCAGACTCGTGATAAGCCGTATTGAGCTTTTCCTTTTCACTCATCACCATGGACTTGCGCTCAGCGCCCATCATGATTTTATCTTTCGCCAGCTCAAACTCTTCCATAGAAACCAGGCGCATGTTCCGGCGCGCCGCAAAAAGAGCTGCCTCGTTAACCAGGTTCGCAAGATCAGCACCGGAGAAGCCTGGCGTGCCACGGGCAATCAGTGAAGGCTCAACATTTTCATCCAGAGGCACCTTCTTCATGTGCACCTTGAGGATCTGCTCCCGGCCAATAATATCCGGCAGACCAACAACAACCTGACGGTCAAAGCGGCCAGGGCGCAATAACGCCGGATCAAGAACATCGGGGCGGTTCGTCGCAGCAATGACGATAACACCCTCATTACCTTCAAAGCCGTCCATTTCAACCAGCAACTGGTTCAGAGTCTGCTCGCGCTCATCATGACCACCGCCCATGCCCGCACCACGGTGGCGGCCAACCGCATCAATTTCATCAATAAAAATAATGCAGGGGCTCTGCTTTTTGGCCTGCTCGAACATGTCCCGCACACGCGATGCACCAACACCTACGAACATTTCCACGAAGTCGGAACCGGAAATCGAGAAGAACGGGACCTTGGCTTCACCAGCAATAGCTTTTGCCAGCAGGGTTTTACCGGTACCCGGCTGCCCCACCATCAAAACGCCTTTAGGAATACTGCCACCAAGGCGCTGGAATTTACTGGGGTCCCGCAGGAAATCCACCAGCTCCTTAACGTCCTCTTTGGCCTCATCCACACCGGCCACATCGGCAAAGGTGGTTTTGATCTGATCTTCGCTCATCAGGCGCGCTTTACTCTTGCCGAACGACATGGGGCCTTTGCCGCCACCTCCGCCCTGCATCTGGCGCATGAAGAAAACAAACAGGGCAATAATGATCAGTATAGGGAACGCCGCCACCAGCAACTGAGTCCACAGACTCTGGCGCTCAGGCTCCTTACCAATCACTTCAACTTTGTTCGCGAGAAGATCGTCCATCAGCTTGTTGTCCGCCACCTGAGGGCGAATCGTCTGAAACTGGGAACCGTCACCGCGGGTGCCCTGGATTTCCAGACCATCAATGGTGACTTTGTTGACCTGGCCCTGCTGGACCATTTCAACGAATTGGGAATAATTGACTTGCTGCCCGCTGGTGGTGGGAGAGAAATTCTGAAACACCATCAGCAGTACGGCGGCTATTATCAGCCAGAGAACCAGATTTTTTGCCATATCGTTCAAGGATCATCACCTGTGAATTGAAGAGCGTGTCTGCGAAGAAGCTACTCTTTATCGACACCTTACACCAAATGTACGTCTATCCACCAGAAACGGCCTACCCGTAATGGCCACAGAAAAACGCAGCGGCGGATCAATCTGAAGACGCTTCTGAACGCCGGAATAATCCCCATATTCATTATATGTGGGCACCATCTCGGAAATTACAACGTCTGCAAGGTGATCTGTGTGCAAGGTTGTCTGCTACAATCCGCGAATTATACGACGTTGCCAGCGAATATGCCGCTGACCTTTTGTTAATAGCACCGATAAAGAGATCACATCATGAGCCTTTCACCGGAACAGCGCCGGGAATACCGGGCCATTGCCCACAACCTGAAGCCCGTCATTATTGTGGGCGACAAAGGCCTGACCGAAAACCTTCAGGAAGAGCTGGAGCGCGCTTTGAACGACCACGAACTCATCAAAATCAAAGTGGCCAGCCAGGATCGGGAGACCCGCCAGGAAGCGATTAACGCACTCTGCGCGTCCAGTGGCGCAGAAATCGTACAAACCATCGGTAAAATTGCGGTGATTATGCGCCGGGCAAAGAAACCCAATCCAAAACTATCCAACCTGTTACGCCACAAACACTGACATCTCCCGAACATAAAAAACCGGCTGCGCGAAACACAGCCGGTTTTTTGTTTCCTGCGGACAAGAAGTGCCAGTCCGGTACCAATCAGATGTATTCCACCTGCTCGATTTCGTACTCCACCGTACCCGAAGGCACTCGGATAGCGACAACATCCCCCTCACTCTTGCCAACCAGAGCGCGAGCTATGGGCGACGAGATGGAAAGCTTGCCTTCCTTGATGTCTGCCTCGTCTTCGCCAACGATCTGATAGACCACCTGCTCATCTGTATCCATGTTCATCAGGTGAACAGTAGTTCCAAAGATAACCCGGCCGGTATTTTCCATAGTGGTGACATCAATCACCTGAGCGGCGGACAGCTTACCTTCAATTTCCTGAATACGACCCTCAATAAAGCTCTGCTGTTCACGGGCAGCGTGATACTCGGCATTTTCTTTAAGATCGCCATGCTCGCGCGCATCTGAAATAGCAGCGATTACCCGGGGACGATCCTCGGATTTCAGCTTCTGAAGCTCCACACGGAGACGGGACTCGCCCGCTTTTGTCATAGGTACTCTTTCGCTCATAACTTTACTTCCCTGCGTGAAGATCTTGCAGGCGGCGTACTGTACGCTCCGGACCAAACTTGATGGCCCGACAGAAGGCTTCGCCGCCCGCCAGTGTTGTTGTGTAGGCCACCTTGGTCTGCAGAGCCGACTGGCGAATCTGCGCCGAATCAGACACTGCCTTGCGGCCCTCAGTTGTATTAATAATCAGCTGAACCTGCCCATTCTTGATAGCGTCCACGATGTGGGGCCGACCCTCGCCTACCTTGTTCACTCGCTCCACTTCGATACCCGCCTCACGAAGAGCTTTCGCGGTACCTGTAGTAGCAACAAGCCTGAATCCGGCATCAACCAGATCATGGGCAACCTGAACAGCACCGGCCTTGTCTACATCACGAACAGACATAAACACAATACCACTGGAAGGCAGGCGCTCTCCAATAGCCAGTGAAGCCTTGGCAAAAGCTTCATCAAAGCTGTCACCAAGCCCCATGACCTCGCCCGTGGACTTCATTTCCGGCCCGAGGATCGGATCAACCAACGGAAATTTGTTGAACGGGAATACAGATTCTTTTACAGCGTAATAGCTGGGCACCACTTCTTTTGTAAAGCCCTGCTCGGCAAGAGACGTACCAGCCATAACCCGCGCCGCTACCTTGGCCAGGGACACCCCGATAGCCTTGGACACAAAAGGTACTGTGCGCGAGGCGCGAGGATTAACCTCAATTACATATATTTCATTATCCTGCCAGGCCAGCTGTACGTTCATCAGCCCCACAACTTCAAGCTCGATTGCCATTTTCCTTACGGCCTCACGCATGGCGTCCTGAACGTCAGACGGGAGGGTGTAAGGCGGCAGCGAGCAGGCGGAGTCACCGGAGTGGATACCCGCCTGTTCAATGTGCTGCATGATGCCGCCGATAACCACATCCTTACCATCGCAGATGGCATCAATATCCACTTCGATTGCCGCATTCAGGAAATGGTCGAGCAAGACCGGACTGTCGTTGGAAACCAGCACCGCACTGCGCATGTAGCGCACCAGTTCATCTTCTCCGAAAACAATTTCCATGGCCCGGCCGCCCAAAACATAAGACGGGCGCACAACCAACGGATAACCAATTTCGCGGGCTGCCAGAATACCTTCCTCATGGCTGCGCACAGTGGCATTTTGCGGCTGCTTGAGCCCCAGACGGGTAATCATCTGCTGGAACCGCTCACGATCTTCTGCACGGTCAATCGCATCCGGACTGGTACCGATAATAGGTACCCCGGCGGCCTCAAGCCCGCGAGCGAGCTTCAAGGGTGTCTGACCACCGTACTGGACAATCACGCCCTTGGGCTTCTCGACATTGATGATTTCCAGCACGTCTTCAAGCGTAATCGGCTCAAAGTACAACCGGTCAGAAGTGTCGTAGTCGGTTGATACCGTCTCCGGATTGCAATTGATCATGATGGTTTCATAACCATCTTCACGCATGGCGAGAGCCGCGTGCACACAACAGTAATCGAACTCGATGCCCTGACCTATTCTGTTAGGGCCGCCGCCAATGACCACAATCTTCTCGCGATCGGTCGCATCCGCTTCACACTCTTCCTCATAAGTGGAGTACATATAAGCAGTGTCGGAGGCAAATTCAGCGGCACAGGTATCCACCCGCTTGTACACCGGACGAATATTCAGATCGTGCCTTACCTTGCGAAGGCTCGACTCAGCCATGCCCAACAGCCTGGCCAGACGGGCATCAGAGAAACCCTTACGCTTGAGACGGAACAAGGTGGAATGATCGAGACCAGCCTTACCGGCGGATTTCAGTGCCTGTTCTTCACGGATAAGATCTTCGATCTGTACCAGGTACCACGGATCTACCCTGGTGAACTCAAACACCTCATCAACGGTCAGCCCGGCCCGGAATGCATCGCCGATATACCAGATACGATCGGCACCCGGAACACTGAGCTCGCGGGTGAGCGTTTCCCGGGAACTTTCGGAGGTAAACTCTTCAAGCTGCTCATCAAAACCGTCAGACCCGACTTCCAGGCCCCTGAGGGCTTTCTGAAGGGACTCCTGGAACGTGCGGCCAATGGCCATGACCTCACCCACAGATTTCATCTGGGTCGTCAGGCGGGCATCTGCCTGAGGAAATTTTTCAAAGGTGAAGCGGGGAATCTTGGTAACGACATAATCGATGCTGGGCTCGAAGGACGCAGGCGTTACACCACCAGTGATTTCGTTTCGCAGCTCATCGAGTGTGTAGCCCACAGCCAGTTTGGCCGCCACCTTGGCTATCGGAAAACCCGTAGCTTTGGAGGCCAGGGCCGATGAACGGGAAACCCTGGGATTCATCTCGATGACGACCATGCGGCCAGTGTCAGGGTTGATACCAAACTGGACGTTGGAACCGCCGGTTTCCACACCAATCTCGCGCAGCACCGCCAGAGAGGCGTCGCGCATGATCTGGTATTCCTTATCGGTCAGCGTCTGTGCCGGAGCAACAGTGATAGAGTCCCCGGTGTGCACGCCCATGGCGTCGAAATTCTCGATAGCGCAGACAATAATGCAGTTATCCGCCTTATCGCGGACCACCTCCATTTCATACTCTTTCCAGCCAATCAGCGACTCGTCAATGAGCAGCTCATTGGTTGGAGAGAGATCAAGTCCACGCGTACAGATTTCTTCAAACTCATCGCGGTTATAAGCAATACCTCCGCCAGAACCGCCCATAGTAAATGATGGACGAATAATGCATGGAAAGCCGATGTCATCAGCAACTTCCCAGGCCTCGGCCATGGTATGGGCAATCGATGCGCGGGGGCACTCAAGGCCAATAGCTTTCATTGCAGCGTCAAAGCGGCTTCTGTCTTCCGCTTTATCGATCGTATCAGCATTGGCACCAATCATTTCCACGCCGTGCTCTTCCAGCACTCCGTGTTTTTCGAGATCAAGCGCACAGTTAAGCGCAGTCTGGCCACCCATGGTGGGCAGCAATGCATCCGGCTTTTCTTTTTCAATGATCTTGGCGACTGTCTGCCAGGTAATCGGCTCGATGTAGGTGGCATCCGCCATCACCGGGTCGGTCATGATCGTGGCCGGGTTCGAGTTAACGAGGATTACCCGATAACCTTCTTCACGCAGGGCTTTACAGGCCTGAGCGCCGGAGTAGTCAAATTCGCACGCCTGCCCGATCACAATCGGGCCTGCGCCCAGAATCAGGATGCTTTTAATGTCGGTCCGTTTTGGCATGTCTTGGTAAACCTGTCAGCAACGTTTAAATTCTTGCAGCGCAAAAACGCGGCGCGTGTCCGGGAAGACTTATATCTCCGTATGCTGGCGTTACGCCCTGGAGACTTCCATCAGACGGATAAACTCATCAAATAAGTGTGCAACATCACCTGGCCCCGGACTCGCCTCGGGGTGCCCCTGAAAGCTGAACGCAGGCTTGTCGGTACGGCGAACACCCTGCAAAGTGCCATCGAACAGAGACTTGTGGGTAACCTCCAGAACAGCAGGCAAGGATGCTTCATCAACAGCAAAACCGTGGTTCTGACTGGTGATCATGACCGTACCCTTATCAAGCCTCTGAACCGGGTGATTGGCGCCATGATGGCCGTGGCTCATTTTCATGCTTTTTGCTCCACTGGCCAGCGCAAGAAGCTGGTGCCCCAGACAGATACCAAACACGGGAATCTCGGTTTCCAGCACTTCCTGAATCGCCTTGATTGCATAATCGCATGGCTCAGGATCACCCGGACCGTTGGAAAGAAATAGGCCATCAGGATTCATCGCCAGCACATCTGCAGCAGGCGTCTGTGCAGGCACCACGGTAATATCACAGCCACGGGACGCGAGCATACGCAGGATGTTGAACTTGATACCATAATCCCAGGCCACAACCCTGAACTTCGTTTCACCAGCCTCAGCGTAGCCTGAGTCAAGTGACCACTCACCCTGAGTCCACTTATAGGATTTGTCACAAGTGACTTCTTTGGCCAGATCCATGCCTTTGAGCCCGGGGAATGCGTTAGCCAACTCCAGAGCACGCTCAGCAGTGGCATTAGCGCCGGCTACAATCGCGCCGTTCTGCGAGCCTTTATCACGAAGAATACGGGTAAGGCGCCGGGTATCAATATCGGCAATTCCGACCACGTTACTGCTTCGCAGATAATCATCCAGCGACCCGTTACTACGCCAGTTACTTGCCACCAAGGGCAGATCACGAATGATCAGGCCAGCCGCCTGGACACGATCAGATTCTACATCCTCATCATTCACACCGGTGTTACCGATGTGCGGGTATGTCAGGGTAACGAGCTGGCGAGCGTATGACGGATCGGTCAGTATTTCCTGATAGCCAGTCATGGCGGTGTTGAACACCACTTCACCACTGGTTTCGCCGTCAGCGCCAATAGCCGTGCCGTAAAACAGGCTTCCGTCTGCGAGTGCAAGGATTGCGGGTGTTCTCAAGGCTTGTATCCTCATCGAGTGGCGTATCGGTTCGTCACGAACAGGAACGCAAGCGCAAATTCAGGTCGCAAAAAAGCGAGAGGGAGTAAAAACTCCGTCCCGCTTTTTGTTATCCGGGAACGGTTTTTGTCCCCGAGCTTTTAAAAGCCTACGCTTGGTGCAGTTAAACCGCCTTATTATATGGAATATACGGTTTTATGTCCATGCAAAATCACTCAACAAGCACTACTTCAGCCCCAGGACATCCTGCATGTCGTATAAACCTGCAGGCTTATCTTTAAGCCATAGGGCGGCACGCATCGCACCTTTGGCAAATGTCATGCGGCTACTGGCCTTATGAGTAACCTCAACACGCTCACCTTCTGTGGCAAAGAGCACAGTGTGATCGCCAACAACATCACCGGCACGGATAGTTTCGAACCCGATTTCTTTGCGGGTACGCTCCCCGGTAAAACCCTCACGGCCATAAACCGCGCACTCTCCGAGATCACGACCAAGCGCGTCAGCAACGACTTCGCCCATGCGCAGAGCTGTTCCAGAGGGTGCATCTTTTTTGTGGCGATGATGGGCTTCGATGATTTCTACGTCGTAGTCATCACCAAGGGTTGCTGCTGCAGTGCGCAAGAGATTGAGAACAACATTCACACCCACGCTCATATTAGGAGCAAACACCACCTGGGTAGATTCTGCAGCCAGAGCCAACTGTTCTTTTTCAGCGTCTGACATACCGGTAGTTCCGACGATGAGCATTTTGCCGTTGGCTTTACAGAATTGCGCACTCTCCAGAGTCAGGTCCGGAAAGGTGAAATCGATGAGCACATCAAAATCATCTTTCACATCCTCCAGGGCACCCACCATCTTTACGCCGGTTTTTCCGATACTGCTCATTTCACCAGCATCAGCCCCTATGAGACTACTACCCGGCTGGACAACAGCGGCACCAAGCGTCAGCCCTTCCGTGCCGTCAACCGCCTCAATCAACACCTTACCCATGCGCCCGGCGGCGCCGATGATTGCTACCCTCATGGTCTTTTCCTATATGAAGCTGTTCAGAATTTCATTTCGTCAAAAAAGCTCTTAACACCCTCAAACCAGGAGGTCTTCTTCGGAGCGTGGTTTGTGCCGCTACTGCCATCAAGGGTTGTCTGAAACTCATTGAGCAGCTCTTTCTGGCGCTTTGTCAGCTTGACCGGAGTCTCTACTGTCACGCGACAGAGCAAGTCACCAGAAGGACCTCCACGAACTGGACTGACACCCTTATTACGCAACCGGAAGAGTTTGCCTGTCTGGGTTTCTGCGGGAATCCGGAGCTTCACACGACCATCCAGAGTAGGCACTTCCAACTCGCCCCCCAGCGCTGCATCCACAATACTGATCGGCACCTCGCAATAAAGGTTACGGCCGTCACGGGTAAATATCGAATGCTCCCGCACTGACATCTGCACATACAGATCGCCGGGAGGACCTCCATCTGTACCCATCTCACCTTCACCGGAGAGCCGGATACGATCACCGGTATCAACGCCCGGCGGCACTTTTACAGAGAGGGTTTTCTCCTCCTGAACCCTGCCCTGACCATGACAGGACTTACAGGGGTTTTTGATAATCTGACCAGCCCCGCGACATGTGGGACAGGCCTGCTGAACAGTGAAGAAGCCCTGCTGCATACGCACCTGCCCCATACCTTTACAGGTACCACAGGTCTCAGGCCGCGAACCTTTTTCTGCACCACTGCCATCACAGGCATCACATTCCTTGTGTCCCGGAATGGTGATCTTGACAGTTTTGCCCCTCACAGCCTCTTCAAGATCCAGCTCCAGGGTATATCGCAGATCGGAACCACGAGTACTGCGACCGCGACCGCCGCCACCTCCACCAAAAATATCACCGAACACATCACCGAAGATGTCGGAGAAGTTACCACCGCCCCCAAAGCCACCACCGGCCTGACCATCTACTCCAGCATGGCCAAATTGGTCATAGGCCGCCCGCTTGGACTGGTCAGCCAATATTTCATAGGCTTCGCTGGCTTCCTTGAACTTGTTCTCGGCATCTTTGTCTTCCGGGTTACGGTCGGGGTGAAACTTCATCGCGAGCTTTCGGTACGCCCGCTTGATTTCTTTCTCATCCGCATCCCGAGAGATTCCGAGAATGTCGTAATAGTCACGCTTGGCCATGCTTTAAAACCCTGTTTTTTAAACGAGGAAAACGCGGAGCAGCTCCGCGTTTTCCAACTACCTGATGTACGCCGGAATTACTTCTTCTCGTCGTCTTTAACTTCTTCAAACTCGGCATCAACCGCGTCATCAGCCGCATGAGACTGCGCTTCTTCCTGACCACCGGCCTGCTGGGCCTGACCATCCTGATCTGCGTACATCTTCTGAGCCAGCTCACCGGAAACTTCAGTCAGCTTCTGAGTCTTGGCTTCAATGTCGTCTTTATCAGAGCCAGTCAATGCCTCTTCCAGCTCCTTGATAGACGCTTCAATCGACTCTTTTTCGCTGTCGCTGACCTTGTCACCGGCATCTGTCAGAGTCTTGCGTACCGCGTGAACCATAGCATCGCCCTGGTTACGGGCCTGAACCAGCTCTTCGAACTTGCGATCCTCGTCGGCATTAGCCTCAGCATCGCGGACCATTTTCTCTATTTCTTCATCATTCAGACCAGAAGAGGCCTTGATGACGATGGACTGTTCTTTGCCGGTAGCCTTGTCTTTTGCAGACACATTCAGAATACCGTTGGCATCAATATCGAATGTTACTTCGATCTGCGGCACACCGCGCGGTGCAGGCGGAATATCAGCCAGATCGAAACGACCCAACGACTTGTTCTGAGCTGCCTGCTTGCGCTCACCCTGAACCACGTGAATGGTTACAGCAGTCTGGCTGTCATCCGCTGTTGAGAAGGTTTGAGACTTCTTGGTCGGAATCGTGGTGTTCTTGTCGATCAGCGGAGTAGCTACGCCGCCCATGGTCTCGATGCCCAGAGTCAACGGAGTCACGTCCAGCAACAGAACGTCTTTCACATCGCCTGAAAGTACAGCTGCCTGAATTGCAGCACCCATGGCAACAGCTTCGTCCGGGTTAACGTCTTTACGGGCTTCTTTACCAAAGAAATCTTTAACTTTTTCCTGAACCAGCGGCATACGGGTCTGGCCACCAACAAGGATAACCTCATCGATTTCACTGGCCTTCATGCCCGCATCCTTGAGAGCGACTTTACAGGGCTCCAGGCTGCGCTGAACCAGGTCTTCCACCAGCGACTCAAGCTTGGCGCGAGTCAGCTTGACGTTCATGTGCTTGGGACCACTGGCATCTGCAGTGATGTACGGCAGATTAACATCAGTCTGCTGACTGCTGGAAAGCTCAATCTTGGCCTTCTCACCAGCTTCTTTCAGGCGCTGCATGGCCAGGGAGTCACCACGCAGATCAATACCGCTGTCTTTCTTGAATTGGTCAGCAAGGAACTCGATAATTTTCATATCGAAATCTTCACCACCAAGGAAAGTATCACCATTGGTTGCCAGCACTTCAAACTGGTGCTCACCGTCCACATCCGCAATTTCGATAATGGAAAGGTCGAAAGTACCACCACCCAGATCGTAAACCGCTACAGTGCGGTCACCGCTCTTCTTGTCCAGACCATAGGCCAGGGCTGCCGCGGTGGGCTCGTTAATAATACGCTTTACTTCCAGACCAGCAATTTTGCCTGCATCTTTAGTAGCCTGACGCTGACTGTCATTGAAGTAAGCCGGCACAGTAATAACGGCTTCGGTTACTTTTTCGCCCAGATAATCTTCCGCAGTCTTCTTCATTTTCTTCAGAATTTCTGCAGACACCTGAGGCGGCGCCATTTTCTGACCTTTAACCTCTACCCACGCATCACCGTTATCCGCTCCGGCAATCTTGTAGGGAACCATCTTGATATCTTTCTGAACAACATCATCGGTAAAACGACGACCGATCAGACGCTTGATGGCGTAAATAGTGTTGTGCGGGTTGGTAACCGCCTGACGCTTGGCCGACTGCCCAACCAGAATCTCGCCATCTTCGGTGTAAGCGATAATAGATGGGGTGGTGCGGTCACCCTCGGCGTTTTCAATAACCCGGACTTTGTCGCCATCCATGATGGCCACGCACGAGTTTGTTGTTCCAAGGTCAATACCGATAATTTTGCTCATTGAATCGCTCCAGTTCTTCTGAATGCTGTACTAAATAGTTGCCCGGAAAAGCTAATTCCGGCGTCTGCCGTTTGATGGATATATTGGCGCTTTTACTGTTTTTTCAAGCCTGCTCATCGATTTTTGGTGCATCCTGAGCCTTCGCTACCATCACCATCGCCGGGCGAACTACGCGCCCGTTCAGCAGGTAGCCCTTCTGAACCACAGCAACGACGCTGTTTGGCTCGGCATCCGGTGCAGAAACCAGAGACATAGCCTCATGCCGCTGAGGATCAAACGGCTCACCAATCGGATTCAGCGGTTCAACATTGAATTTTTTCAGGCTGGACTCGAGCAGGTTCAGCGTCATTTCGACACCCTGACGAATAGATGCCACCAAATCACCTGAGTTTTCCTGGCCTTCCGTGCTTTCAACCGCTTTCTCGAGGCTGTCGGCTACCGGCAGGAGCTCTTTTACAAATTTTTCCAGCGCAAACTTGTGCGCCTTTTCAACATCCATTTCTGCCCGGCGGCGCACATTCTGCATTTCGGCCTGAGAACGTAACACCTGCTCCTGAAACTCCTTAACCTGCTCTTTCAGAGCTTCCATCTCGGATGTTTCACCCTGCTCTGCCTCCTGATCACTCCCTTGCGAGTCTTCGGCAGCCGCCTCGGCGGCCGCTTTCAATTCATCTATCTGCTCATTGCGGTTTTCGTCGGTGCTCATGACTACTCCTGCCAGATCTCCGGTGACCGGCTTAAACGCGGCCAGTTGAACATAGGCTCCAGCCCCGCGGAGCCGGAAGAATGTTATTGCGAACGAATATGGGGCCCACTGCTCAGGTTTCAACCATCAGAGCCCGCATTCCCCAAGAAAATCTCTCTTATATGTTTGCAAACCTGAAAATCACTGTATATATTCACAGTCACTGTATGCACAAACAGTATATTTTACGGCGGAGGTTATCTGCATGCTCACACAGCTCACAGTTTCCAATTACGCGATTGCCGAAAGGGTAGAACTGCAATTCGGCAAAGGCATGACAGCTCTCACTGGAGAAACAGGCGCCGGCAAATCCATAGTACTGGACGCACTGGGGCTCGCCATGGGCGGTCGCGCTGACGCCGGAGCCGTTCGCCACGGAGCCAAGCGTGCAGATATAACCGCCACATTTGACGTGTCTTGCATCCCCGAAGCGCTGCAATGGCTAGAGGCCCACGAACTGGATGACGACAGCGACTGCATCCTGCGCCGGGCGATCAGTAAAGACGGGCGATCACGAGCTTACATTAACGGCCAGCCCTGTCCCCTCGCCCACCTGAAAGACCTGGGCGGACTGCTGATGGATATTCATAGCCAGCACCAGCATCAATCTCTCCTGCGCAAAGAAACGCACCGCAAACTCGTTGACGAATTCGCCGGCGCAGAAGAACTCGCTAACCAGACCCGCGAGGCATGGAGGGCATGGAATCAGATTCGCATAAAGCTGTCCGAACGCCAGCAGAACGCCGAAGAGTCTGAAGCCAGACTACAACTACTGCGCTACCAGGTTGAAGAACTTGACCGGCTGGCAATAGAAAGTGGCGAGCAGGAACAGTTAGAGCAGGAACAGGCGCAGCTGAGCCAGGCTGATGCAATCTTGCACAACAGCCATCAGGCAGCCCTGCTTTGCACTGAAGATGAAACGAGCGCAGCAGGCCTGATACGGCAGGCACTGCAACAACTGGAACAGCTTCCTGTTGCGGTCCCTGCACTGACCGACACCATTCAGATGCTCAGCGAAGCCCAGATTCAGGTCAGTGAAGCCGGCGATAACCTTCGCCACTTTGTGGATGACTATGAGGCAGACCCCGCACGCCTGGCGGACGTTGAAGAAAGGCTTAGCGCTCTTTATCAAATGGCACGCAAACACCGAATCAACCCCGAAGAGTTACCGGAATTCCACCAACGGTTAAGCGCAGAACTGGCGGAGCTTGATGGCGGAGAAGGCAGCCTGGAGAAGCTGGAAGCGGAGCTGGAAAGCCAGCTCAAAAACTTCAACAAACTCGCCTGCAAGCTCTCCAAAGCCCGGGCCAAAGCAGCAGCAGAGCTGGATCAGCGTATTGCCGGTGAACTGGCTCAGCTGAGCATGCCGTCGGTACAGTTCATCACACAACTGAATCGTAACAGCCAGGATGAACCCGCACCCCACGGCGCAGAAGAAATAGAGTTTCTGGTCAGCGCCAACCCTGGTCAACCCGCAAGACCGCTGGCCAAGGTTGCGTCCGGCGGAGAGTTGTCACGCATCAGCCTTGCCATTCAGGTGGTGGTTGCACAAACATCCACAACCCCGACTCTGATCTTTGATGAAGTTGATGTGGGCATTGGAGGAGGCACGGCCGAGGTGGTTGGCAAACTGCTGCGATCACTGGGAGACAATGGCCAGGTTATCTGCGTAACTCATTTGCCTCAGGTTGCGGCTCAGTGCCACCAGCACCTGTTTGTCAGCAAGTTCACCCGCCAGGAAGCGACTTTCTCAAAGATCGAATCTCTGGATGACCAGGGAAGAATCAGCGAAGTGGCAAGAATGCTGGGCGGCGTAGATATGACCGAACATACCCTTGCCCACGCCACAGAAATGTTTTCCAAAGGACAGGCAACCCATCACTGAAGCGATGACGATTACCACTTTCCCCTCTCAACCCTGAGAGCTATTGGGGCAGGCTTCACGGCCTGCCCTTTTTTTATCCGGCATTAATACTTCGCAATTACGACTTGATGGGCTTAACGTAGAGAATAAGGCTGTGCTCGACGATTTCATAGCCGTGCTCTTTCGCAATTTTCTTCTGACGCTCTTCAATCACCTCATCAACAAACTCAATCACTTGCCCGGTCTGGGTACAAACCATGTGATCGTGATGGTCTTCACCGGCCATCTCGAAAACTGCGTGACCGCCTTCAAAATTGTGGCGCAGCACCAGACCCGCTGTCTCGAACTGGGTAAGCACCCGGTAAACGGTGGCCAATCCCACATCATCACCCTGGTCCAAGAGTCGTTTGTACACATCCTCTGCACTGAGATGGTGATCCTTGGAATTCTCCAGGATGTTGAAGATCTTCACTCTCGGAAGAGTGACTTTAAGACCGACTTTTCTTAATTCGGTGTTTTCAGATGACATGTTACTATTCACTCTTTGGTGTGCCTCACGGCTTCCGGTATGATGAAGCCGCCATTTAACGGTTAACCCGTGCCACACCTGCCCTTGGCAGGCGATTTCAAGATAGAGGATTTCCTCCGGCGATGCAAAAGCTCACAGCTCTCATTCTCACTCTGGTTCTGTCCGGCTGTTCCTTCCCGGGCGTTTACAAGATCAACGTCCAGCAAGGCAACATTGTTACTGATGAAGAGCTCACCAAACTTAACGAAGGCATGCCTCGCAGTCAGGTTCAGGCGCTGCTCGGCAGCCCACTTATGCTGAACCCGGTTGACAACTCCCGCGAATATTACGTGTACACGTTCCAGCGCAGCGGCGGCGATATTGAAGAACAACGCATCATCATCTATTACGACGGCGATCGTTACTCCCATTACGAAGCCCAGCTTCTGGAAGAAACACCGGCTTACTGACCCTGTCAGGACTTCTTTTTGACCCGGTTCAGGCGAGCCTGTTTCGGGTCAATCTGGAGAGGGCGGTACAATTCTACCCGATCTCCATCGCGCAACTCATGCTCCGCAGGTTTCTTGATAACCTTGCCGAATATCCCCATATCAATCGAATCGGCATCAATTTCCGGGAAAATTGCAGCAATACCCGACAGTTTGACCGCCTCAACAGCGGTTGTACCGTCCGGGACCCGGACAGGAATGATCTCCTGCTTGTCTGGACGGGCGTATGCCACTTCAACGTGCGGCATCTGCCACCCCCTTGTAGATATCATCTGCGCGGCGGCAGAAAGCATCTACCATGGTGGTTGCTGCCTGGCTGAACACTGGCCCGAATGTCATGCGCGACAGCGTACCCGAGAATTCAAACTCCAACGTCAGGATCACTTTACAGGCATTCTCATCCAGCGCCTTGAAGTGCCAGCGCCCCGTCAGATTGCGGAATGGCCCATCGACCAGATTCATTTCGATCGCTTCCGGCATCAGCAGCTGATTACGGGTAGTGAGCTTGTGCCGCACCCCACCCTTGGCTATTTCCAACGAAGCCATAATCTGCTCCGGACTCTGCTGATGAATCTCGGCACCCGCACACCAGGGAAGAAACTCAGGGTAACGGGCTACGTCATTAACCAGGTGAAACATGCGCTCGGCAGAGTGCATGACCAGGGCTGTCTTATCAATCTGATGTGGCATTGGAACGGGTTGTCCTGCTTACAAACACGCTTTAAAGATGATGACAGGCGCATGAAGACCCAGCACGACTGCAATCAGACACTATGATAAAGGATATCGTCGTCTTTAGGGGCATTTTCAGGGGGCGATTGCTCTTCACCCGGCTCACTTGCAGGTGCCTCCCCGGCAGGGAACCGTTCATCTGCACTGCCATCAGCCTCCTTGCCTGCCAGAGCGCTCTCCCCATTACCATTTTCAGTATGGCCGGCTGCATCCGTCGTTCCAGAAGAGGCATCCGTCTTGTTCTGTAAAACCATGCCGGGAGCGGGCTCACACCAGAACGCTCTGCTACCGTTGTCACACAGGTTTACCAGCGAAGCCGCGGTATAGTGAATTCCGATATAGACAACGACTATGGGCAGCACCAGGCGCATAACCCAAAACCAGATTGCACCAAAGAGTTTTGGCGCTGTTCCGAGCATGATTTTCGATAAATTGCGCGTCATGCACCAACCGGTAAAAAGCGCGATCAGAATCGCCACCAGAGGAATCATTAATCCACCGGTTATCAATTCCAGCCAGCGAAAAACTGTTGCGCCACCAACCCTGTAGTCTGCCCACACGTTGAACGAGAACAAGGATGCCAGGCCCGCGATCCAAACCGCGAGCCCAACAAGAATCACTGTCAGTCCCCTGGGGGCGCCGGTCCATTCACGAAACCAGCCGACAACCGGTTCCAGCAAAGCCAGAGCTGTGGCCCACACAATCATTACCACCAGAAGAAAAACAGTCGCGATAATGAACTGACTTGCAGGAAGCTCAGCAAGCGTAACCGGCAGCGAAACAAACAGCAGGCTAAACCCTCTCTCGCCGTCAAAAATACTGTTATCCGTAGCCATGGCGAATATCATCAACCCAGCCAGAATCGCAACCAGCGTGTCCATCAGAACAACCGCCAGAATGGAGCGCTTCAAACGCGTGTCGGGTGTTGTGTATGCGCCCAGAACTGCCCACACCCCCATCCCCAGGCCCAAAGTAAAAAATGCATGAAACAGTGCTGCACGCAGGCTACCCCAGGTGAGGTCCTGCGGATGCATCCCAAGAATCTGGCTGATAGCGCCATCAATTCGACCATACCAGGCCGCCAGGCCAAACAAGGCAAGCAGGAGTACAAGCGTGCCCGGCACCACTATTCTGAAAGCTCGCTCAAGACCCTCAACTACGCCCTGCCCGGACACCCACAACACCATAATCAGAAAAAAAGCGTGCCACCCCATAAACTCCCGGTGAGCCCTTGGATCAGAAACCAACCCCGCAAGAACCTCTGTAGCTTCAGGCTCACCAGTGCCTGAAAACTGCCCCGTAGCGCCAAAAAACACATAGGCCAGCGCAATAGCCCCGAACACCGCAGTAAACGACAGCACCAGAAAAGCAGCCAGAATACTGAACCGGCCCGCAGCCATCCAGGTTCTAGAGGTTCTGGCACTACGAATCAGACCATCCATTGCCAACACAATGCCGTGGCGGGCATAGCGGCCAATAGAGGCTTCGGTAACCATCAAAGGCAGAGTGACCAGCAACAAACAGCCGAGATACAGCAGAATAAACAACCCACCACCGTGCAGACTCGCCAGATAGGGAAACTGCCAAAGGTTAGCCAGGCCCACAGTTGCACCTACTGCAGCCCAGAAAAAGGTTGATTTCCGGGTAAATGACCCGATATGTATTTGATATGGCGTAGGCATTTTCGCCTCTGGCCTCAGGAAATTGTCTGGCCTGATAGTGTAGCCGAAGGATTCCCTCGCGTACGAACCGACCTGGCCTTTCACGGCCATTTCGTGACCAGTCTGGCACTCCTGAGCTACAATGCGCCTTTTGCCGACCCGCGTGCGGTCGGCCCGTTCATTCGTCCGAAACCGGATAATTGATTCATGAGCAAGAAAAAACCTGGTACGCAGAGCAGTACCATCGCCCTGAACAAGAAGGCGAAGCACGAATATCACATTGAAGAGCGCTTTGAGGCGGGTCTTGTCCTTCTCGGCTGGGAAGTGAAATCACTGCGCGCCGGGAAAGCCCAGATAACGGACGCCTATGTCTTGCTGAAAGATGGTGAGGCCTTCCTGCTGGGCGGGCACTTTCAGCCTCTTACCGCAGCCTCCACGCACGTTATTGCCGACCCCACCCGCACACGCAAGCTGCTTCTCCATGCCAAAGAACTGGCCAAACTGATTGGAGAAACGAGCCAGGCAGGCCAAACCTGCGTGCCCCTGGCGCTGTATTGGAAAAAGAACAAAGTAAAATGCGAAATCGCCCTGGTGAAAGGCAAAAAACTGTTTGATAAACGCGCCACCGAGAAAGAGCGGGACTGGAATCGCCAGAAACAGCGCATCCTGCGTGACGGCAACGCCTGACGGCTAATTTAGCAGACAATTTTCCTGACCCGCGTCATGGGCCGCGGGTAACTTGTGTCGCATACTCACTCTCTATGCACCCATTTTTATGCTGCTTATACTGCGGTTGTCCGGTGCAGCATCGAGGGAGGGCCCATGCCACCACCAACTCAAATACCCATGTCGGCCGTAGATCGCGCGTGGCTGCGAATGGACACGCCCGAGAATCCAATGATGATATGCGGCGTTCTTACCCTTGAACGCCGCATTCCCATGAGCCGCCTCAAACATACGATTGAAGAGCGGTTCCTGCGCTTCAGTCGGTTCCGACAGCGGGTTGTGGACAACGGAGACAAAACCTACTGGCAGGACGACCCCCTGTTTGATCTGGACAACCACCTCCACCAGATTGCCCTGCCCGGCAAGGCTGACAAAGCCGAGCTTCAGAAACTAGCCAGTGATATGAACAGCTCCTCGCTGGATTTCCGCCGACCGCTCTGGCAAATGCACTATATCGACAACTATGAAGGCGGCAGCGCCCTGCTGGTGCGCATCCACCATTGTATTGCTGACGGCATTTCACTGGTCCGGGTCATGCTGTCCCTCACAGACAAAACACCAGACCCAAAACCGGGAAAAATCGCACCCAGGCGAACGTCAAAAACCAACCAGAGATCCCCGGTTCAGCAACTGCTCCATCGCGTGGTCGACAATACCCAGGCCGCCACAAGTCAGGCCCGCCTGTTCATCCAGTCCATGCGGGAAGAACCCAGCTACCCCATCAAACTGGCGTCAACCGCCAGCAGCTTTGTTGTAGATCTGATAAAACTGGGCCTTGCCCCCTTTGAGCCGAAAACCGGGCTAAAGACGCCCCTCTCAGGCCGCAAGCAAGTGTCCTGGGCAGACCCGCTGGATCTTGCAGAAGTAAAGGCATGCTCCAAGGCTCTGGGTGGCACCATCAACGACGTACTGCTATGTACAGTAACAGGGGCCCTGCAAAGACACTTTGCAGCTAATAAGGAGGCCGTACCGGAGCGCGGAATCCGCGTTGCCGTTCCGTTCAACCTCCGCCCTCTCGATCAGCCTATAGAAACCCTGGGGAACAAGTTCGGCTTGGTGCTGGTGACACTTCCGGCGGAAGTGATGGACCCCGTGATGTGCTTCCGGCAGGTTCACGAGAATATGAACCGTCTGAAACAATCGTACCAGGCGCAGGTTACCTACAGCCTCCTTGATTTATTCGGCCGCGGCCCCGACATTCTTGAACGGCGGGCACTAGAACTCCTGAGCAACAAAGCATCTGCCGTACTCACCAATGTACCCGGGCCGAAAGAAGCCCTGTATCTGGCAGGGAGCAAGGTAACCCAGCCCATGTTCTGGGTACCTCAAAGCGGAAACATCGGTATTGGCATGAGCATTTTCAGCTACGCCGGCACAGTTCAATTTGGCATTACCGTCGACAAAGCTATTCATGCAGACCCGGACGCTGTGATGAACTACTTCCGCGAGAGCTTTAAAGCCCTGAACCACGCGGCCTTGGCGGGAAGACACAAAAACACAAAGCAAAAGGCAGACTGACATTTGGCGGGGTTACAGAGCCGTTTGTGCAAAACAGCAACAAAGAGGCCTTGAAGTTGGGCAAGACGCCCACATATACTGTGAGTAAGGGGACGACATGGCTTCGACGCTGGTGGCGAACCCTTGGGTGCATGTCGAGATGGCAGCGAATCTCGTTAATCCAAAGCTGCAATGCAATAGTCGCAAACGACGAAAACTACGCACTAGCAGCGTAAGCTGCTAGTCGTCCTGACTGGGTCGCCCGTAGCCCAGAGCTACATCTCAGGACGTCATCGCTTACGGGATGCTCCGTTATCCAGAGTTCACTGGCTAGCGGCTAAGATTTAAAGAACTCGCCTCTTGCACCCTGGCCTTCGGGTCGCTTGAGGTTAAATCAATTGAAGGACATAAGCATGTAGATCTCAAGGCACAGTGCTGGCGGACGCGGGTTCAATTCCCGCCGTCTCCACCAACCAAAGAGAAAAAAGCCCCTGATTTCAGGGGCTTTTTTTTGCTTTTCTCTTAGCGCATCAGGAATAGTGTCCACCCAGAGTCCACCGGAGGGAATCTAATTGAAAGTTTGGGAGCAGGTCACACTGGTTTTGTATATACAAAACCTATACTCGAGATTAACCAAAGCCCACCTGCGTAGATGTCAGCAAAGTGTCCACACGGCTGCCAGAACTACCCTACTTATCTCTCCGGTTATAAATGGGAAATTAGACTAACGCGCTAACTTCTCTCACAAAGCCCAGTTCAATCAAATATTCACCAGCTTATCTAAGCTTCGGACTTGAAATAGCCTTTTAGCTCTACCAAGTCATAGATCCCAAACAGATGCCACTTATCTTCAGATCGCTATTAGCTAACTTGTTTAAATTCGTTGCGGTCTGCCGGTTTCATAGGCAATTTTCCTGCATTCCCGTGAGGGCTTCCTCCCCCAACGTACTCTTCCGCTAAGCTACCCTTCGGCATCAATAAACCGCGCACCTCGTGCACTAAAGAGCAGTACTGTTCATTGCTCAGATTTCTGGAGACCGATGGACATATCCGGAGCTCGTTAACTCCAAGAGTGCGTTTCCAGATATCACTGGCTATTGATTTAGAGTCCAGGGTTGCCAGGTCCGCCTGGAATAAGTCGTCGGCCGTCGCTGCCGATCCTGGAGATTGCTGCAGGGCGCGGCAATGCAGCTGGCCATCCCTGGTTTCCAGCTCAACTACAGTCGAGCGCTCCGGCCGAGCTGAGCTCAGCCGTTTCATTAACATCGTATTGACCTTGAACCCAGACCCGAAGCTCATCATCAGAACACGATCCCGCTTTTTAGGCCCGTGCATTTCAATTTCCCGTAATACATAAAAAATCGAGGGCGAACTCATGTTTGAGCGCTGATCAAAAACCCTGAAACTGAATGCCAGATTTCCTCGCGCAAGTTTCAGGTTGCGGGCCAGGCCATTCAAAACTGCAGTACCACCAGGGTGCAGCGCCCAGTATTCAAGCCTGTTCTGCCAGTCAGGGATCTTTTTCGTTACCAAAAACCGGAGCTTGTCCCAAGGGGAGACCACTCTGGGAACAAACTGCTGGAGATTGTCTTTAATTGCGCCCGCAGCCACCTGAGGAAGCTCCCGCGACAAACGGATGGAAGGCCCCTTTTCATTCTCAGTGAACCTTATAACCTCATAGGCTTCCTTGTGCGCTGCGATCGTTCGTACCGATTCTTTTATTGCGTATTTAGCGGGTTCACGATGTGTTGACAGCAGTATCGCAGCAGCGCCCTCCCCGAATACCACATTGGGAACAACCCCGTATTCAGACTGGTTAAACAGGTTGGTAACTGCTTCTAGCGCAACGACCAGGCAGCGTTTCGGAGCTCGTTCTGACCGGAGAAAACGCACCCCTGCGTCAACCGCCGCAAGCCCGCTGGAGCATGCCATATCCCCGAGGTTCAAAGTGACGGTTTTGGACGCAAACCCGAACTCACTCGCAATAATGCTTGCGGCGCTGGGCATCGTTTTACCCACGCTGCTGGTGACTACAATAAAGTCAATGTTGTCAGGCCCAACACCGGCCTGTTTAAAAAGCCCGGCCACCGCGTCTACCATCAAACCACGAATGGATTCTTCGTATAGCTTCAGGCGCTCAGAACGGTCAGTTATCGAGGCTATATAGGCAATATCATGGGTAACATGCCGGCTTCGTTCTGGGTTATCCAACAGAAGTTTCTGATATAACTTCCGCGATTCATCGGACAATGTTGGTAACACGGTTTTTTCAATATCCTGGTACAAGTCTGCATTACTGATAGCTTTACCGTGGTCCGAACAATAAAAATCAACTAACTTTACACCCCGTGTAAACATAACAATCTCCATTTGCTCTCTTTTGCGAACACGATTTACCAGTAGTAACTCACACTCAGGGTTACGTAGCTTTCCCTCTGGTAAAGAGCCAAGGGTTGATCAATCGTATTATTCGCAATCAAAGCGGCTGCAAGTGAGTCAGTTGTATAGTCTGGTCCATCGGATAAATATGCCTGCCCGGAAAGCCCTAGGGTCACATTCTCGAGGATGCGGGTCTCTGCTTCGATGTCGATCAGCGAATCATCATCGTCAGCGTCTACGACCCACCCCAGCTCTATAAATGACGAATTCACATCGTTCAGATCCAGCCTTGCCCCCACAAAAACATCATTATCAAACAGAGGCTCGATCACGGAATCCTGAGTATCAAAAAGGTATTCCACATAGAGCGTGGCATCTATACGCGTATCGACCAGGCTGTATATTCCATGTTCAAACCCCACATTGCCCCGCCAATACTGAGAATCCGGTAGATCCCTATAGGCCACTTCACCTTTCCACTGGGTATCTCCAACAAAGTAAGTCGCTTCAAACCCCACCTGATTCAACTGGTCGTAGCGGGGCACCAAAGCAACATTACTCCCCTCGGGCAACTCTCCGGTTGTCGCTAACTGTTGTGCTTCCGCGTTACTGATACGCAAATCGAAATCAGGCTCCCGGTTCAAACCGTGGAAATAAGACAGCGCCATTTCAAAGCTGCCCAGAAGCCATTGGCCACGGATAGCGACGTCCCACTGCTCGAACCCGGGCTCTTCTGCATGTCTTGCCTTATCCGAATCTATGACGAGAGGCAGAGATGGCCGCCCGTCCTTCCCCGCAAACTGACGGTCCTGAAAGTCCGTCAGGAGATAGAGATTGATAATGCTGACGCCACTATCGTGCGTCAGGTTAATCATGGGCTGAGTCGTCTTTACCTCCCCATCCAGGCCGTCGTTCATCCGGGACTGGTTGAGAATGTTTACAGGGTTGCTTGCTTCAGCAACCCCCCAAAATGTTTCGATATAACCCGCACGACCAGAGAAACCATTCTGAAACCAGCGTTGCCAGTACGCCTCATCAATCGAGAGGTGTGTACGTTCAGAGTCTCTCTGGTCTACTCGTCCAGCAAGACCAAATACCCAGCTATTATCTGGAAAGGGATCATCATGAAGCCTGAATGATCCCACCAGGGAAGTGTTATATTGCCAATCGTTGAGCTCACCGGTATCGAAGAAGTAGTCCTGCTCCACCGTAAGAACCGCTGTACCTTCCACTGCCAGTGCGTATGGAGCGACCAGCAGCAGGAGGAATGCCAGCTTTGAAACACTAGCGGCCATAACGCAGCTGACTTCGGTTGAAGTCCGAGTCCCGGAGGCCTTGACCGAACTGATAGTCTGAGAAGGCCATACGTGTCTTTCGGCCAGTTTCATGGTTTTCCATAAACAGCTCGGAAGGCCGCCAGAATTCGTCGTTGTATAGTTCGTACCCAATCAGGGTCAGAGTTTTGGTGTGCTCATTTTTATGATCATAGAAATGTACTTGCCTGGTCCTGTATTCAGACTGGTCTACCCAAAGCACTTCCTTCGTATACCCGGAGTCCCTGTCCTTGGGACGGCGCTCATAAACAAAGCATAGCTCGCCATTCAATTCCTTTTCTCCCAGGTACTCGTATTCGTAGTCATCAACATCCTGTGGCGACAGGTCCTCGAAAGTGAACTCGCTCCCCATAAAGGCACCTGAGCGATTACTTGACGATATGGCCTTAACCCGCTTAATAGCGGGCAGATAAAGCCATTGAAGATCATCTTTACCAGGAACACTCCAGGTTAACAGCGCCGTTCCAGCTATATCTCTGGGATGGTTAAAGGACATCAGAGATTTGTCATTATCAGTCGCTGTACCACCTTCCAACTCTTTAACCGTTAGCTTGCGACGATCCTCGTCGCCATTTTTATTGATCAAGGTCATGATGACTTCAGCTTCACTGTCGCCGTATCCGCTATGACGACGGTCTGCTTCCACAGCAATATCGTATCCCTGATTCGCAGAAGCTATCGAAGCCGGTGCGGCTAAAATTGCCACAATAATTTTCCATCTCTTCATGATAATCCTGACTCCCTCTAATCCGGGTTAATGTGCTGTTTGTCTGAACACGGATTCAAACAGTTTGTAAATTCGTATTGCAAAGTGCCGGGGCACATCAAATAAAGGGCATACACATACCATAACAAGCACGCCGTTATCTGCATCTCCACCAATAAACTCCATAAACCGCTGACCTCTCTCATCCAACCGCGCATGGTCAACTTCACTCGATCGGATTCTGAAACCAAGGCCACTGCATCGCCCGGGAATTAGCCCGCCGGCTTCAACCCCATCCAGATGCAACAAATCCGGAAGACGGTTAAATAGAGAGTGATACTTGAACTTCTTTGAGGGCTGCAATACATCAGGATATACATTCGGACCAATTGAATACATATTAAAGTAGCTTCGAGGATTATTTGAAACTGTCACGAATGCACTTTTACGAAGAATGTGCCGAAAACTGAATACATACTTGAAGTACAGATAAGCACCCAGCTTCTTTTGAACGCCTCGGGAAGCCTCATACTTTCCACTTAAACTAAGGTGTAGTATCTGCATACCCTCAAAATTTAGTATCTGATAGAAAAGAAAAGCGCTCGCCTCCCCATTTTCATAATAAACAAGAACCCTTTCTACTGAATTTGTATAACAAAGAAGATGTTCACGGGGAGACGTGGAATCGAATGCCCGCGAAAAAACAAACATCAAATCTTCAAAATCGTTCGATTCAAGATCTTTACAGGCGATATCCTTTATCATGTGAATCCCTTCGACATAAATAAGAAGTTAGAACTAAATTTTTTCTTCCAGTACCTTTTTCATGAGCTCGTGACGCTTTTTGAAAATCCGGCGGGTTAAAGGAGCGCTGATCAAGCCATCGGCAACATTCCCAAAGCCACCAGAGAATTCAAGACGGTCCGTGTAGAGGGTTTTCTCTCCATCTCCTATTGGCTCAAAAACATGTTCATGGCGAAAAAATTTATAAGGCCCTTTGCGCATAACATCCACAAAACGCACGTTCTTTTCGAATTCGGTTATTTCAGCCGTATAACGGACGGGGACGCCGAACAACCGAAACGAAAAGTTCAAGATATCCCCCGGGGCAGTCCATGCGTCCGGACCTCCAATCCATTTGGTAGTGAATGGAAAATGAGCCAAAAAACCTGACTTTGAAGCGCAAAACCGGAACACCCTGTCTACGGGCTGGTTTATCTCGCTCTGAAACTCCAGCTTCATCAGACCTTCCCTCCACTCAGTTCAAGGAGTCGATGTACAGACTAACGGGGTCCGATGTTCTCAATTTGGCTGAAAAGCCAAGGAAAGGAACATCATGATAATCACCCAGATCATTCGTTTCCTGAACCAACTCATACACCCTCGGCAGGTTGTGCCAAGGAACGGTTGGAAAATAGTGATGTTCAGTATGAAAATTAAAATTGTAAGCCAGTGTGATTGAGATCCATTTAGAAAATGCAGATGTTCTGGACACCTGATCCTGCTCATATAGTGGAATCGGGTTTGGGTGGTTATCAGATGTGTAAGGAAAAAGCCCTGAATGATGTGTGAAATTAACCGTTTCAAACCAGAAGAAATAAAACAGCATGGCTGGAAGTATAAATACCATATAAGTCCAGGGACCGATAAATAAAATCAACAATGCATGAGGGAGTACACAAACAATCAAAGCCAGAAGCGCTTCCGGTGCTTCCTTACTACCTGAGGCCATCAACCGGAAAGGATGCAACCAGAACACCGAAAAAATCAGCTGGATAGAAGGAATGGGGATACATAACCACCAGACCCAGCGAAAGGCCTGCCTTTTGATAAACGATGCTTCTTTCAGCTTTATAAGACCGGCCTGTGTGGGATCTTTGTCGATCACACCAACCCAACGGTGATGCTGAAGGTGCAAGTCGCGCCAGCAAGCATATGGAATAAGGCAAAAAGGGCTCATTAAACAACCCACTAATGTATTAGCCCGCTGACTTGTAAACATTGCCCGGTGCCCGCATTCATGTAATAGAGCAAAGCACCTGAAAGCACTGACACCTATAAAAACAATAGCCAGAAAATAACTGATACTCATTGGCTCAGTCGATAGTAACCAGGACACCAAAGCCAGCATTATACTTAGTTCGATAAATACAACGGCGGCAGAGAAGTAGTTATTCTTTTTGAATAACCCTTCACTTCGCACGCGATCACGAAGGGTAGAATAAGTTGCTTTGTTCATCCTTACTGTCCTTGTATTGGGTGTGAGAGAGCCTCGGCTAAAGCCATATCATCAACAACTTCTCTGTCGAATATATATAAAAAGCAAGGGATAAAAATAAGATCGAAAACCAGTGCAGAAACAATGGTCAATGCCAACAAGTTCCCCAAATGAGAGGTGGGCTCAAATGGTGAGAAACCCAAAACAATAAATCCACTTGCTAAAATTACTGTTGAAATAACCATGGCAACGCCAACCGTGCCATAAGCATATTCCAGAGAACTCTGGACTGATTTTCCCAGCGTCTCCTTTGCGTACCTGTATTTAGTCAGGAAGTGAATGGTGTCGTCCACAATGATCCCGATGGCCATAGCTACAACCGCAGAGGTAGCCAGCCCGACTTGATCAACCGTCAACGCCCAGACACCGAAAGCGAGAAATGCTGGCGTGATGTTCGGAAGCAGGCTTATCAAACCATACTTCAATGACTTATTTGCCATAGCGAGAATGAGTGAAATTACTGCGAAAGCCGCGAGGGTTCCCCAAAGCATGCTCTGTGTATTGGAACGAGCTATATTTCCAAAAGCGACGTCGAGACCGATCGCATCAGAAACCTCCACACCTGGAACCTCATTTTTTTCGAGCCAGTCGCTAATGGAATCCACAGTTTTAAGAACCTGCTCAGAAGTGGTTTTGTTGAGCATTACCGTGACTCGCGATGACTTCTTATCGAAAGCGACCTGATGATTCATATCTAGGCCGTATGGCAAGGACATTTCATAAAACAGGAGGTACTGCGCACCCAGGAAATCGTTGTCCGGCGGGCTGTAATAGGCTGGGTCATCGCCATGCATGTTCATATTCAGGCGTGACATAGTGTCGGAAAGGCCGGACACATAGCGAACACCACTCATATCCCGAAGCCAGGAAACAAACCGGTGCGTAAAGGCCTGGTAATCGGGCGAATTAATACTTTTGCCGTCAGTAGCTTTCACCTCAAAATCGAGACGGTGAAGGCCAGTCAAGACTTCATTAATTCGGTCTGAATCTTTTCGTAGCTGGAAAGATTCGTCAAAATAGTTGTTCCAGTTATCATTCAGATCATTGGTTGTCGCGAGCCATCCAAGCGGGGCAGCTACAACGAGGCACCCAATAAAATAGCCGTACCGGTTGCTTAACACATGGCGCCCGAATTTCGGCATCAAACGGCTAAAGCCAGGGCGTCTGACCTTTTTCGGGCGAGGCAGCTTAAATAATATTGCCGGTAACAAAAGAACAGAGAGTCCGTAGGCGAACAGTGTCCCCAAAGCAACCATGTTTCCGAGATCACGGTATGGGGGGGATTCGTTGAAGTTGAGACACAGAAAGCCTGCGATCGACGTGAGACTGGTTAACGTGATCGATTTGAAGTTCTGCGAAAGGCTGGAGGACACTGCGTCAGAGACTGATTCCCCTTCAGCCAACCGACTGTAGTAAGTTGTCAGGATGTGGATGCAGTCTGCAACTGCGATAACCAGAATCGCATTGGGTACAAAACCGATAATTGGTGCCAGTACTGGATCAGTCCAGCCAGTCAGGCCCAGAGCGAATCCATTCGATAAAGTAACAACTCCCATTGTCAGTGCAACGCCCGTGATGCTGCGAAGGAGCAGAAGCATCAATAGGATGATCACGAAATAGCAAACTGGCACCAAATACAGGATATCCTGAACAGCCGCCTCGCCCATAACCTGGTTCATCATTACCGAACCGGCCAAATGCACTTTCAGTTCCGGATAGCGTGTTTGAAACTCGGAGAGAAGTGAGCGAACAAAAAACACAGCTTCAGGAGTTTGCTGCATACGCTCTTCAAGAGAGTCGCTAAGGTGCAGTGTTACCTGAATACCTGCAGCCTGGCCATTCGGCGCGTATAGGAAATGCTCAAGAAAGGGTTCTGAGGCTGCTATATCGTGGATAGTAGCCAGCTCATCATCGGACAGACTGCCAGGGCTGGCAATCAGATCCTCAACCAGGATCTCATCACCTTCTGCGTAGGAATACTGGTAATTAGTCAGCGAGTCGACTCGACGGGAATGGGGGGTATCCCACAATGCCCTGGTTAATTCCGCTACTGCCAATAAAGTGCGCTGGTCCAGATGGTGGTCAGCCGGTGGTGCAATGGCAATAAAGAGCGTCTCATTCTTTGTGAATTTTTCTTCGAGTCGGTCAATTTCCTGAACATCAGAATGGTTCTCACCCAAATAGACCCTGAAGTCAGTACTGAAGCGAAGACTCAGCATTCCCAGAGCAGCTACCAGGAAAGCGGCGATTGAGCAGACAATTATGAGGTTAGCGCGGGCTTTTACCCACGAAGTGTAGCGGTCCATCCGGGTACTCCATTACCTTTGAGATCAACCACCATGTTGATCTTTTATATACAAGCCACTATTGTTTACTCAGACTCATATCCATTGATATGCTTCATATATGCAACAGTTCACATTCTCAGACAAAAGAGTGCCGAACGTTGCTCTGCCCGTCAAGGATATATTTGACATTTTTTTACAATTCGATGCCGGCCAATTCTGGTTACCACCACGACGACGCGGAATACGATTCGTTACCAAAGTTGTCACTGTAACGGATGATAACAGCCCGTAAGCTTGCTATCTTCGGTCCATATCGTTTTTGACTACCCTTTCGGGAAAGCCTCCTGCTTTCCCGAAAGGGTATGCTCGCAAGGACCGGATTATGACCAGCAAAGCCAAACAATCCCAAAAACTCCTTCTGTTCCGCTTATCCGGCACCCGGCTGTTCGGCATCGGCACACTGAAAATCCGGGAAATACTACCTTTCAAACCACTGGCCAGATTACCCCACAGCCACCATGCTGTTGTTGGCACAACCAGCTTCCGTGGCGCCACCGTTCCAGTGATTGATATGGCCGCTGCAGTGGGCTACCGGGGGCTGACGCCTGAAGAACTGGGAGCTGCCTCAATCATCATCACGGATGTTCAGCGTCAGGAAATCGGTTTTCTGGTACGCGGCGTAGACAAGATCATTGAGGCCGACTGGAAGAAGGTAAAAGCACCACCAGCGGCACTGGGAGACAGAGCATTTATAACCGGCCTGATGGAGGCAGAGGGCGACATCATTCAGCTGCTGGATGTCGAGCTGTTACTGGCAAACGTATACCCTGCTTCTCTGGACACAGGGGATGTCGCTCTTACAGACGTGCAGAGCGAAACCCTGAAAGCCCTCAACATTCTGCTGGTGGACGATTCCCGTGTCGCCCGTAAACAGCTTTGCGATGTGCTGGACGCAAAGGATATCCCCTACAAGGTCACCACCAACGGTGATGACGCACTGCAAAGCCTCCTGAAAGACAACGAGCTCGGACAACCTGTTGATATTCTGGTAAGCGATATCGAGATGCCGGGTCTGGACGGCTACGAACTGGCATTCGATGTGCGGGATAATGGCGCGCTGAAGCAGCCTTACATCATTCTGCATACATCCCTGAACAGCGAGATGAGCCTGAGCTACGCCAACCAGGTAGGTGCCAACGAGGCTCTTACCAAGTTCGATGCCGACGAACTCTTGCATGCCATGCTAAGAGGCGCCACCCAGCCCGGGTAACAGGCCGGAGCACCACCCTGCCGGCCTGTTTACGTCTGCGGATTCTGCGCCTGCAGTTCTTTGGCGGGAACACGGTTTTGGCCCCAGCTTTGGTATACCCCTTCCATTACCCGCTGAAGTTCGTCTGCCCCCACATCCGCAGGCTCGCCACGTTCAAGCGGGTCAAAGTGGAATATGTACAACCGGGATGTGAACTGTTCGAATGGCAGAGAAGCCTCGCCAAACCGCTCCCCACAGCCCTCCGTGCTCACGAGTACATTATTACCCCAGCTCTGGCCGCTGTCGTTATTAGGGTTATAGAAATACACGCGCATTTCACCCTCCGGGTCGAGAGCGACCCTGAGAATCGTTATTGCATGCCAGCCAATAAAGCGTGCGGCTCTGTCCGTTACGGCAATGCCGGCAGGCTGAGGGTGTATGAGTGGCTGGTTACCGTTGTAGTACGGGTGATAACTGGCGTAAAAATGCCGGATAAAACCTTCCAGATCGTCCAGATTACCAGTGGCCACATCCACATTGATAGCAAACCCTCTCCCCGCAGACCAGCCGTGGAATTCCGGGTTTATCCACCTGTGCGGATCGCCTTCCCGGCCGATGCACATGCGGCCCATCTCGCCGTATATCCGGTCAAGATGAGGCACCACAACCAGCGATACCGGGTCCAGATCAAGGGTCACTTCCGAAGCCAATCCCCCAGGGCTTTGCGCCGAGGAAACAGGCTGCCCCTCAAAATGCATGATAATTTCGTTATCCCGGGCAGCCCATGCAACCATTTGCAGCATATAATCCGGGTCGTTGTATGCCCACATGGAAAGAGCCCGGGCAGACTGGCAGGTCGGGTTATTTCCCTGGCCAACGCCCAGCGGCTGTCCCAGCATATTCAACACGCCCTGAATCAGCCAGGCGCCCGCTTGAGGCTGGTAGCCATAGGCAAGTTGCAGGCGCTCACGCGCTTGCGGGCAAAGGTTCAGCCGGGCCTGACGCCAAAGCGCGGGTGCTACGGGAGGCTGATAGAGAATGCCCCGCTCCAGCAGGAGCGCCAGGCCATAAATACCTTGAGCAGTTTCAGGGAAAATACCCTCAGTGATCAGGGTATACACCAGCTCCCGATAGCACATCAGACAGTCGCGCCCCGTGCTGGAAAGCCCTAGCGCTTCGCTGAGCAGGTTATCATGGCTTTCCAGGATAAAGCGTACAAAGGATGCGTGGTAGGGAGAGACCAGACCGGTATCGTGCATGGACCGGGCGAACCCGGTGGCTTCATTCTGCAGGGTCTGGGAGTCCATGGAGTCCAGGCGTTGCTGGTAAACCACAGTTCCGGGATCCTCGCTACACCCCCGGGTCGGGCCGTACAGACTTGAAATCAACCGGTCCGCTCCGCGCCCGGCACCACCAAGATCAACATCCGGCTCGGCACGGCAAATGGCAATCTGGGTGATCATCCTGCGCACTCCAGCCACTTGAATGGGCCGTTGCTGCAGAATTCGCCAGATTTCTTCAATCAGGCTGTCGATTACATGTTCGTAGCCAATATGCTGAGCCACATACTGCACAACCTGCTGACTGATCAGTGCCAGTTTGCGCTGTTCACGTTCGGCCTCACCGGTCATACCAAAAAGCAGACCAAGGTTGATAGCAAGAACCTGCGTCAGGTAATGGTGAGCCTGCTCGGCAGATACCGAAGGATGCAGGTATGCTCCGCGAGCTACCGCCAATAGCCGGAGCTCACTGAGCACTTCAATAATCACCGTATCTGCGTTCTGGCTTTGCAGAGAATATGTGGTAAGTGCAGGTAACAGAATAGCGGGCTCTGCCCAATCTGTTCCGGCAAACACTCCTGCATTTTCCAGGCGCTCAACCCGGGCTTCGATGACTGCACAGCCTTCCGCCTGCAGCAGTATTCTCCGGACAAGATCAAATACGCGAGGAAGCTTGTCCAGTTTGGCAAAGGACCGGCTTTCTTCCAGTACCTGAATCGAATCATCCAGCCTTTGCGCCAGCTTATCCAGATTAACAGCCGGCACTGTGCTGCCCGATTGGTTATCGCTCAAACGATGTTCCTCAGGGCCTGCATCAAACCCCATAGTTATTAGTGCATCGCCCGATTATACATAGAAATCCAGATCTTCCTGGTGCTTCAGGAGATCGCGCATGACATAAGGATCTTCACCGAAGAAGTACACCAGGCCCCAATGCGTACCAAATGCCGTACGCTTGGTGACGGTCTCTTCAAGTGGGGGCGTCAGTTCGTGCGATTCGAAATATTCATGGTTCTCGGTTTCTTCCGGAATTTCCAGCTTGCTGACCACCCGCCGCCTTGGGTAAACGCCAAAGCAGCCTGCATAACCTTTGGCATCCACAACCTCTCTCGGGAAGAACGCCTTGATTTCTTCCGGCGTGGTTTTGGGATCAAATGAAAGGATCAGACCCTGATAGGCATTGAAGCCGTATGCTTTCTCAAGCAGTTCAAAGACTTTGAACCCGGGTGGTCTGTAGGCCACTTCACCAAAGTACATGGTGCTGTCGCTGGTGACGAAATATTCCGGATGGATAAAACCGAAATCAATATCAAATGCCTTGATCAGTTTTTCAATTTCGCTGCGGATCTGGTCGCGATATTTTTCAAGATCGGGCGTTGCAGGCACGAATACAGAGTAACCCAGGGTGACGTACTCGGAGATGTTCAGGAAAGCAATCTTGCCATTATGAATCCAGGCCTCGACCGCAAACTCCCAACCATCCAGGTGCGATTCCATAAGTACGGGAAACTCTTCGTCCGGGATGGAATCCACTTCGTCAGGGGTACGAATGACCCTGTGGCCAAGACAGCCGGCTTTATCAAACGCTTTGAGGTGAATTGGATCGTTGGGGTCGCCATCAAGTTTAAGCAGCGTCTGGTTAACACGCTTGAGAAAACGGATCACATCGCCCTTGTCATGGGCTTCTTCAAAAATGCCCACCCGGATACCACCGAGCTGAGCGCGGCGCTTCATCAGTGCCTTGTCTCGCAGCAACATTGCCTGACCAAAAAGTCGTGGCTTATCCATCAGGACTGAATTGATAGCGCCCGCCCACTCAACGGTTTCTTCAAACAGGGGAATGGCTACATCTACTCCCATGCCTTTGAGCGTCTGGGCAATCTCGACCGAGCGGTCGTTAAGTCGCTCGAAGTTCCAGGGTACGTAGGGGATATCATGTTCTTTGCAGTAGGGCTCAGCCCAATCGGGGGCAACCACCACGTATCGGCGATCAAATTTATCAGCAGCCTCTACAGCGTTCAGGCTCCAGCCGAGTAGCGCAACATACCCCTTCTCAGGATTGTATTTGTGCTCGCTCACGGGCTATCTCCTTGCATCAGGGTGTCGTTTCCACCCTACGCTGATATATGAGAATCGCAAATATCAATCCGGCAAGAAATGCAAAAGCACGCTGGGCACCAGTTTGAATACCGGCACCCAGCGTGCTTTAGCGCTACCTGCAAAGCTTTCTGAGATTTGCTCAGATCAAGCGGAAATATCAGTTCAGCTTCAGGGTAGAGAGTGTTCTTTCACGAACTTTAGTCAAAAGAGCTTCATCGTTCACCAGTGACTGGCCGTACGAAGGCACCATCAGCTTCATGCGTTCCTGCCACTCGGGCGTCTGGATTTTCTTGGGGAAGCAACGCTCGATCACGCTGATCATAGCGTTCGCCGCCGTAGAAGCACCCGGCGAGGCCCCAAGCAATGCAGCCAGAGTACCGTCTTTTGATGCCACTATTTCAGTTCCGAACTCCAGCTTTCCGCCGCCGCCTTCAGCCTGTTTGATGATCTGAACACGCTGGCCGGCATTGCGCAGTTCCCAGTTACCTTCCTGGGCTTCCGGGAAGAAGTTACGCAGAGCCTCTACACGGTCACTGTGTGACTGGAACACTTCACCGATCAGATAGCGGGTAAGATCCATATTGCTCTTGCTCACTGACAACATGGGTTTAAGGTTGGTCGTGCGCACTGAGCCAAACAGATCGAAGATGGAACCCTGCTTAAGAAAACGGGTGGTAAACCCGGCAAACGGGCCAAACAGAAGAGCCGGTTCGCCATTGATAATGCGGGTATCCAGATGCGGTACCGACATGGGCGGCGCACCAATAGGAGCCTTGCCATATACCTTGGAGTGGTGCTTTTCTACCACCGCCGGGTCGCGACATACCAGCCACTGCCCGCTGACAGGGAAACCGCCATAGCCGCGGGCTTCCTCAATTCCGGATTTCTGCAGCATTGGCAATGCGCCACCACCAGCACCCAGAAATACAAATTCCGTTTCCAGCTTGGTCAGCTCACCAGTATGCTGGTTTTTAACCCTGACTTTCCACCGACCATTATCGCGCTGGTCTATGTAATGCACCGGGCAGCCCAGCATCAGCTCGAAGTTAGGCTGGCTTTGCAGATAATCGACCATATTGCGGGTCAGAGAGCCAAAATCCACATCCGAACCATGGCGTATGCGGGTAGCAGCAACACGTTGCATCGGGTCCCGGCCCTGGACAATCAGCGGCATCCACTCTTCCAGATCCCGGGGTGACTCGGTGTATTCCATATCACGGAACAGATGATGGGAGCTCAGTCGCTCATAGCGGCGTTTGAGGAAAGCCACATCGTCCTCACCCCAGACAAAGCTCTGATGCGGCGTGCGATTAATAAACTTTGAAGGCTCGGGCAGCATGCCCTGCTCTACCAGATGCGACCAGAACTGCAGCGACACCTCGAACTGCGCATTGATCTGGAGCGCACGCTCAATTGCCACATCACCATCGTCGGTCTCGGGCGTATAGTTGAGCTCACAGTATCCCGCGTGCCCGGTTCCTGCATTATTCCATCCGTCAGTACTTTCATGTGCAACGTGATCAAGACGCTCCAGCATGACAATTTTCAACGACGGATCCAACTGCCTTAGCATCATGCCGAGTGTGGCGCTCATGACACCACCTCCGACCAACACTACGTCTGCCTGTTTTACGGCCATTGGTTCTTCACCTTAGCTAGTATTGAACCTTTCGCCCCCCCACGATCAGCGGAGAGGTCTGTCGGATGCCGGCAAGTCGCAAGGTAAAAAGACGTTGCCATGAGCATCCGTTCTGAATGTGCGCGTAATTATCCGGATTTTCGCAGAAATATAAATTGCGATTACAAAATATCCCGGATCAGTATATGGTCTGCGCCCTAGTCTAGCGGTTATTTCATTAGCATACGAACAGAGGCTTGTACCGGGTATAGGTAATCATCCGGGTCTGTCGTGAAGTGACAAGCGACTTCAAATTCTCTCCTCTTTTAGACGCAATATCACCGCAACTTTAGTCTCATGCCCTACCTTGGCTGCAATAATACCACTTCATCCGAAAGGGGCTGACCTTAAAGGCCTTTATGCGGTATCTTGCACACCTTCCCGGTGTATACGCCCCCGGTTATCCGGGCGGTTCAGACACCTGTTTTGCAGAAGATACCTGACTGAGGTTTATCTATGGTAATGGCTATTGGCGCAATTATCGCCGGCCTTGTATTGCTGGTATGGAGCGCAGACAAGTTCGTGGAAGGGGCGGCCGCAGTGGCAAAACACCTGGGAATGCCCGCACTCCTAATCGGCATGGTGATTATAGGTTTCGGAACTTCGGCGCCAGAACTGGCAGTTTCAGCCATGGCAGCCGCCGACGGCAACCCGGGGCTTGCTCTGGGCAACGGTTATGGCTCCAATATCACCAATATAGCCCTGATTGTTGGACTTACGGCTGTGATTGCCCCCATTGCTGTCCATTCCCAGGTTATCCGGAAAGAACTTCCGTTGCTTGTGGTGCTCACCCTGATCGCCGGCGCCCAATTGCTGGACGGAGAGCTCTCACGGTTTGATGGCTGGGTATTGCTGGGAGTATTCAGTGCCGTTATGGGCTGGTCCATATTTCAGGGCATGCGAAGCAAGGGCGACTCACTGGCAGATGAAGCCGATGCCCGGATAGACACAGACCTCATGCCGATGAAAACAGCCGTAATGTGGCTGATTATTGGCCTTATCCTGCTGGTTGTCAGCTCCCGTCTCCTGGTCTGGGGCGCGGTTACCATAGCCCAAAGCCTTGGCGTCAGTGATCTCGTCATTGGTCTGACCATCGTCGCTATTGGTACATCTCTGCCAGAACTGGCCGCAGCCCTGGCCGCAGTCCGCAAAAACGAACACGACCTGATTCTGGGTAACATTCTCGGCTCAGGCATCTTCAACACGCTCGCAGTTGTGGGCCTCGCAGCCGTCATCCAGCCGCTGTCTGTGGATCCGGAAGTACTATACCGTGACTGGACACTGATGCTGGCTCTGACACTCGGCCTGCTGATTATGGGTTTTGGAATGACCGGCTGGCGAAAAGTCATCAGCCGGTTTGACGGCTCCATTCTGCTGCTGGTTTACGTTGCGTACACCGGCTACCTGCTTTCCACGGTTGTCGCCGCCAGCACAAGCTGACAACAGAGCCTGCCACTCAGGTTCGCCGATAATGCCCCCGGGGCGTGTTCATACGCCCCGGGGGCATTGCTGACGATTCAAGCACCGCCCAACCTCAGGCCCAATAGGGATTCAGTCTTTTTCGCGAAACACCAGCGCGACAGAATTCAGGCAGTAACGTCGCCCTGTTGGTGGTGGACCATCCGGGAATACGTGCCCCAGATGGCTGTCACAACGCTGGCACCTGACTTCAGTACGGGTCATGCCCAGGCTGGTGTCATCAATATAGCGAATATGCTCGGGATCAAAGGGCTGAAAAAAACTTGGCCAGCCTGTTCCGGAGTCAAATTTGGAACTGGAACTGAACAAAGGCAGATCGCAGAGCCGGCAGTGATAAACACCATCCAGCTTGTTATCCAGCAAAGTTCCACAGAAAGGATGCTCTGTACCGTGATCCAGCAACACCTGACGCTCTTCCGGTGTCAGCCCGGCAGCCTTCTCTTGAACTTGTGCCTCTGTCAGAGGTGTCAGGTCATAACCTGCAGCGGAACTACCCATTTTTGCTATCTCCTCAGGCAAGATTGTCGTCGGGGCCGGAGTACTCAGGCTTCAGCCGGTCACTAAAACCGTCAATCAGCTTCTCCATCTTCGGAGCGGCCACCGCCATTATGTATGGCTGATATGGATTACGCGCCGCAAAGTTCTGGTGGTGCTCCTCGGCCCGGTAAAATGCAGCCAGCGGTTCCAGTGTGGTTACTATAGGCTCCGGGTATACGCCAGCCTCATCCAACTGGCGAATGTATGCCTCCGCAACCTGCTTCTGCTCAGGAGTTTCATAAAAAACAGCAGAGCGGTACTGAGTGCCCCGGTCGTTACCCTGGCGGTTCAGCTGAGTCGGATCGTGGGCCACCGAGAAAAATACCCGCAGCAATTCACCAAAACTGATTTGCGTGGGATCGTAGTACACACCCACCACTTCCGCATGCCCGGTCGTACCTGTGCACACAGCTTCGTAGTTGGCAGTCTCCGGCGATCCGCCCGCATACCCCGACTCCACACGATTTACACCATCCAGCGCCAGAAGCACTGCCTCCACACACCAGAAGCAGCCGCCAGCAAGAACCAGCCTCTGCTCCCCCTCTTCGGCGGGCAGATCCTGCTCTGGCTCAGGAAAGCGGCTACGGGGTACTTTCAGGCCCGGGATGCTGCATGATGATGTCATAATGACCTCTTCTACGAATATGAATATCGACAGACTACAGATTGTGGCCGCAAAACCAGCATATTTCCAACCAGCTGCGACAAACCGGAAAGAATGGCGCTCACGAAGAGATACGAACAAATGCCAATCAGGTTGCATCGCTTCTGCGGCATATCGTAATGTGAGGACAGGCTTGGCGAAACAATACACTGAGCCTGCCTGAAACCAAAGGACAACAGATGACCTCCCAGGCCCGAACACAGGAACATCAGGATGAACTTCTGGAGTACCGCCTGAGCCTGAGACTCGGGCCTGTTCATGCCCGTCAGCGCCTGGGCATTGAGCGTGAGGCCGAAGCCCGTGTATTCGGCCATGACCACACTTCGTTTCATCTCGAAAACCTGACATCCGCACCAGGCTTTATTCGCTTCTGTCTGAGAATTTCAGGGCTGCTCGGGCGCGGGCAAGCCAACAGCCGGCGCCTGAAAACAGCTTACAACAGCTTTCACTTACCGGATCTGCCAGCATCATTCGAAGGCTTTCGCATCCTGCACCTGACGGATCTTCACGTAGATATGGATGAAGCCAATCTTGAGGCAGTTATACAGCAGATATCCCAGCTGAATTACGACCTGTGCGTACTTACAGGTGACTATCGCAAACAGACCTGGGGGCCGGTTGAAGCGGCCCTTGGCGGCATGGCGCGGCTACGCAAAGCGATTCAGGGGCCAGCCTACGCAGTTCTTGGCAACCACGACAGTGTACGTATGGTACCCGCCCTGGAAGATATGGGGTTCTCCCTGCTGATGAACGAGATGGTTCCGATAGAACGGGATGGCGAGCGCCTGTACCTCGCTGGAGTAGATGATCCGCATTTTTACAAGGTTCACAACCTGCAACGGGCCGGCGATGACATTCCCCCCGGTGGCATCAGCCTTCTTCTCAGCCATACGCCTGAGATCTGGAGGGAAGCCTCCCACGCCGGCTACGACATGTTCCTGTGCGGCCATACTCACGGGGGCCAGATCTGCCTGCCAGGAGGAATTCCGTTAACACTGGACGCAGACTGCCCGCGCCATCTGGGCCGGGGCTACTGGCAGACAAACGGCATGCAGGGGTATACCTCACCCGGAGCCGGTACATCGGTTATTAACGTTCGCCTCAATTGCCCGCCGGAAGTAACCATTCATACTCTGACCCGTGGCCCGTGTCAGTGAGGATGGCGCCGGATACCCAGACGATAGAGTAGCGGTGATATCCACATATTTGATAGCGTGAAAAACACCACAATAAACACAGCAGTCCAGACTTCTGTCAGCCCCCACCCCAAGGCAAGCAATACCGGAAAAGCCGCCTCCGGCACCTGATCCAGCCCGGGCATGCGCGCACTGGATTTCAGCCCGAGCCGACGCTTGATAAAACTGCTGAGCAGATCACCGGCAAGCGCCAGCAAACCGAACAACAGCCCGAATACGAAACCCAGCCCTGTAATCCAGGCAAACAGCACACAGCAAAGGACGCCGGAGGCAATCCCCCGCCAGGTCTTGCTTTTTCCCAGCAAGGGGCGACCGTCAAACCAGTTCAGGCCAGCATCCACCGGCGCTGACCAGCGCTGCCCTGATAACTTTGCAGCAACCACTGGCGCGCCGTTAGCCAGCACCAGCATTACAAACAACTCCAGGGATATCAGCAATCGCCGGCACTCCCGATTGGCTTATGTTACTCGTTCCCACCCCGCGTCAGCTTCAGCGGGTCCATCAACTGTTCCAGCCGGTCACGGGGCAAGCCGCTTCTTTCCTCGGCAACATCAATGACAGGCCGGCCAGTTTTATACGCTTCCTTGGCAATATCTGAAGCCAGGCTGTAACCGATCTCGGGGTTCAGTGCGGTCACCAACACCGGGTTGCGTCCAACGCTGGCGTTCAGTGTGTCAGTATTCACAGTAAAGTCCCGGATGGCTTTGTCTGCCAGCATGCCAGTTACGTTACCAAGCAGCCCGATCATATCCAGCAGGTTGGCACCAATAAGCGGCAGCATTACGTTAAGCTGGAAATTGCCGGATTGTCCCGCGATGGCATTGGCACCGTCCAGGCCCATTACCTGCGCTCCCACCATGGCTACAGACTCAGGAATAACCGGGTTAACCTTGCCCGGCATAATACTGCTGCCCGGCTGCAGTGCCGGCAGACTGATCTCCGCAAGCCCATGGATAGGGCCACTGTTCATCCACCGCAGATCATTGGCGATTTTCGTGAGCACAATACCCAGCCCACGTAATTGAGAGGAGAGCGCAACCGGGGCATCTACAGCGCTCTGCCCTGTAAATTTGTGTTCCATAGAACGAAACGGGTGACCAGTATTGGACTTGAGGAATTTTACAAACTGGCCAGAAAACTCAGGTAGTGCGTTTACCCCGGTGCCTACCGCTGTTCCGCCCTGAGGCAGCGCAAGCAGTGAATCCGCCGCAGCATCAAGCCTCTTTTCTGCCGCCAGTATCTGCTCCCGCCATGTGCGCAGTTCCTGACTGAGGGTAATCGGCATGGCATCCATAAGGTGGGTCCGGCCAGTTTTGACCTGTCCGGAAAAAATCGCTTCGCGCTCATAAATCACCCCGCGCAAATGGGTTAACGCAGGAATAAGCCGCTCCCTCACTCCGATCACGGAACTTACGTGAATGGCCGTTGGAATGACATCGTTGGAACTCTGGCTCATATTCACATGGTCGTTAGGATGAACCTCTATGCCCTTTCGTGCAGCAATGGCAGCAACCACTTCGTTCACGTTCATGTTGGTGCTGGTTCCCGAACCTGTCTGGTAGCGATCAACCGGGAACTGATCGGCATATTCTCCACGAATCAGCGCCCGACAGGCGTCCATGATCGCCTCACAACTCCGGTTATCGAGAAGCCCAAGGCTGGCATTAGCTTCTGCTGCTGCCTGCTTTACAAGGGCCACCGCCGAGATAAAGGCAGGCGGCATGGGCAAACCACTGACCGGAAAGTTATCGACAGCGCGCTGGGTCTGAGCGCCCCAGAGTGCTCCGGCAGGCACACGAACCTCGCCCAGGCTATCGGTTTCTGTTCTGAAGTCGTTCATGAATCCTCCATAAAGGTGTGCACGATTACGCAACGGAATATTTCCTTGTTGGTAACCAGTGTACCCTTTGAAGCACTGGCGTTCATGACAGACAGGCAGAATCAGCAGGTCAGAGCCCCATGGCACGCTACCAGCGGCCCTGTACTTGCAGGGCTTAGGGCCTGGAAAAATCTCAGGACAAAAGGCTCGTTAACAGGGCTCGCAGGCGATTGGGCTTCACCGGTTTGTTAAGAACAGGAAGGTGCTGCGCCCGCATTTTTTTACGCATCTCAGCACTGTGATCTGCGGTAATCAGGGCTGCGGGCACCTCCTGCCCCAATCTTTGCCGGATTGCATGAATGGCATCAGAACCTGTCTGTCCATTGTCGAGATGATAGTCTGCCAGAATAGCCGCGGGTGCCCCGCCAGCCCGATCCAGATATTCAAGAGCAGCGGCTTCCCCGGTTGCCGTTTCAACTGCGCAATCCCAGCGCTCAAGCAGAAGTTTCATGCTCTCGAGCACCGCCAGGTCATTATCGATTACCAGTATGTTCGCGCCTGAAAACCCATGCGAAAAGGTTTGTGCAGAACCAGTTCCAGGCGCAACAGCGTGCTGTTTATCCGTCGCTTCCATCGGCAGCGTCACTGCAAATCGCGACCCTCGACCAGGACGGGAAACAACATCTATCTGGCACTCCAGTACCCGAACCATACGTTCAACAATAGCAAGACCAAGCCCGGCACCCTGGCGGCCACCGGAGCCCTGAGGTAAAAGCTGATGAAACTCGGTAAAAATCTCTCGCAGTTTACTTTTCTCGATACCAGGACCGGTATCCCAAACCTCAATACGCAGGGCATTCTCCCGTGCACGCAAGGCCAGAAGGATACGGCCGTGGGAGGTGTACCGGAAGGCGTTGCTCAGCAGGTTTCTGAGAATGCGGGTGAGCATGCGCTGGTCGGTTTTAACCACTGCCGGTACTGTGCGAACACGGAAATGAAGCCCTGCATTCGCAGCAACAGCATCGAATTCCTCACCAAGCCCTTTGACCAGAGCCGCCACATCCGTCATTGCCAGATCTGGCAGCATGGCTTTCTGGTCAAGCTTTGAGATGTCCAGCAGATCTGCCAGCAAGTCTTCCGCACCTTCGAGCGCACGATGTACCTGCTGAACCATTCGGCTCTCTTCATCCGGCAGCACACTCTCCTGAAGAGCCGAAACCATGAGCCGGGCAGCGTTCAATGGCTGCAGAAGGTCGTGACTGGCTGCAGCCAGATACTTGTCTTTGCTGCGGTTCGCATCCCGTGCAGCCTTCACCGCAACCACCAGTTCGCGCTTCACTTTCTCGCGCTCTTCGATCTGGTAGCGCAAACCGACATTGGCATCCTGCAATGCCGTCGTGCGATCTTCGACCCTGCGCTCAAGATCAGCATTCATCTGCATCAGCTTTTCCCGGGACTGCACCCTTTCAGTAATGTCAGCCACAAAAGCTTCCACTACTTCCGGCCCAAGATCCGGGCGGCGCAACAACGTTATAGCAACATGAACCGGAGCTCCGTCTGCGCGCCGCATCCGGATTTCACGAGCACTGAGGCTGCCGTTATCAAGCAGTTCCTGGCGCAGGCTATCGAACTCGCTGGCACTGCAAAAGAGCTGTTCCCGCAGCCGGATTACCCGCGTCTTCAGATCTTCCGGACCCGAATAGCCGCAGATTTTCGCCATTGCAGGATTACACGCCAGAAACCCACCCCTTAAATTGCCCTGGAAAATGCCATGCAACGCATTTTCAAACAGCCACTTATAGCGATTACGCTCAAGCTCAAGCTCTTCAATACGCTCCTGGAGTGCCGGGTAATAGTTTTTCCGTACAGACTGGCTGCCAAAACCCAACAGATCGCCGATTCCATAGCTGTCGGCCTGTTCATCAGAGGGCTTCTTCATAAACAACCTGAACGTCCCTTAGTGATGATTTCCGGGGGTTGGTCAGAATACAGGGATCCTGAAGCGCAAACCCTGAGAGATAGGGAATATCGGATACGCTGACGCCGAGGTTCGCCAGACTGTCTCCCAAACCGACCCGGCGTTTGAGCTGGACGATGCGGTTCATCAGACGCTTCTGGATCTCAGGCTTGCCCATGCCCCGCGTGTCGATATCCATGGCCTCGGCAACGCGGCGAAAGCGGTCTTCTGCCGAACGGAAATTATAAGCCACCACATGTTCCAGAAGCAGCGCATTACACAAACCATGAGGCAGGTCCAGAAAGCCGCCAAGACTATGAGACATAGCATGAACGGCACCGAGTATGGCATTGGAGAAAGCAAGCCCCGCCTGCATGGAGGCTAGCATGATCTGCTCGCGCAGGAACGGATCGGCTGTATTATCAACCAGTGGTTCCAGATTACGGTTGATCAACCGGATGGCTTCAAGCGCATGAGAGTCTGTCAGTGGCCCGCTGCCGGTAGAAACAAATGCCTCTATAGCATGTACCAGCGCATCGACACCCGTACAGGCCGTAAGGAACGGGCTCATGGTTTCGGTCACTTCCGGATCAATCAGCGAAACATCCGGCACCACCGCTTTGCTTATAATGGAAAACTTGAATCGTCGATTCTGGTCAGAAATGATGGCGAACTGTGAAACATCGGCCGAGGTGCCCGCTGTCGTCGGAATGAATATCAGGGGAGGCGGTGGGTTAGCAATGGTGTCGACGCCTTCGAAATCAAGAATATGACGGCCATTGCTGGCAATAATCCCGACGCCTTTAGCGCAATCCATGGGGCTGCCGCCGCCGATGGAGACGATGACATCACATTCCGAGGCTTTATAAAGCTCTGCCCCGGCCATCACCTCATCCACTCGAGGATTGGCAGACACGCCGGTAAAAACAGTTGACCGCAGACCTGCGTCTGTTAACAAGGTAACTATTTCACCAACCCAGCCTGCAGCTGCAACACCCGGATCAGACACCAGAAAAACGTGCTTTGCGCCAAGATTACTTGCAAAGTTGGCAACAGACTTCCGAGCCCCCGCACCGAACACAATCTCCGGCGAAACGAACTTTCTCAGTTCCGATACGTCATGACTCATGGGAATGCACTCGTCGTTACATTTTTTTATAGGTATACCCGACAGTTTAACTCAAGTTTTCCGGAGGTTCACCGGCTTTAGCCCGTGCTTCCTGTAAAACCCATAACTCGCTTCCAGCATTCTCACCTGGTTAATTTGCTGAACAAAGCCGTGCCCCTCGGTTTCAAACCAGTGCAGTTCGGATAGCTGCCCCAGCTTTTTCATAGCTCCGACCATACACCTGGTCTGCTCGGGCACAACAACCTTGTCCTGCCCCCCCTGAAAAAAGATAACAGGCGTGTTTATAGCTGTCGCCTGAAACCTGGGGGTGCGGGCGTTCCAGCGCTGCAAGTACTGCTGAGGATCCCCTAGCAGCCAATCCAGATACCCGGATTCAAAGCGATGGGTCATGCGCCGGAGCTGCAGCGGATCGGTAACACCATACAAACTGGCGCCACCAGCGTAGCGACAACTCCCGACCAGAGCCATCAATGCGG